>Ga0334885_1000168_pt1 | contig 121327 bp, 91 predicted proteins | sample GraSluR1_MG_8_FD_207233 | JGI IMG/M metagenome (GOLD analysis project Ga0334885, IMG submission 207233) | Sludge microbial communities from methane-producing bioreactor in Wageningen University, Netherlands - Granular Sludge_31_05-R1 | ecosystem: Engineered > Bioreactor > Anaerobic >...
TCGCTATATGCCCCTGTCTGCCAGCCAGGCAGGCTCTACGAGGGCTATAGTATTAATATTCTGTATAAACCAATCAAAAGAATTGTTTTTATTTATTTGTTTTGTGTCCTTAGCTTGACGGCTATGGGCAGGCGGCAGGCAGGCGGTATTCTGGGAGTGTTTTTACGATAAGGCAACTTATTGTAAATCAAAACTAAAGATTACTTCAACTCTCAATGAACGAGAGTTTGACTTCGTCGAGCACTTCGTGGTTCGTAATGACGATTGAATGGTTTGGTATGGTTGCGGATAATCATTTAAAATAATATCAGATAGCAAGCCAGTTCGAATTTCGTTCGTTAGATCTGGTAAGCATTTTTTACAGAGGTAGCCAAGCAGCGATACCTTGAATTCAGTAACCTAGTGGTATGTGATTTTGCGAGTAATCTTATTCTCAAGCTTTTTGTTTCTAATCCTATCGCCTCGGCCCAGAGATACTTGGTATGTACGCTTTTCAATCCAATTCCCCTCATGGTCGTACTCGTACTCGTAAAAGTAGGCTTGATCGCCTTTAACTGTATGGGTAAGGGTCTCGGTCATAACATCACCGTTGGGGTAGAAGGTTCGGGCTACCGTTTCGAATGAGTAGGGTTTTAGCGGGTTGATGGGGTACGAGGCGGTGCCAGCAAGGGAGTTATTGGCACGGTGTATTCGAACCATTATAAGATTGGATGGCTCGATATACATCACCCTTTCGGTAAAAACCAGCCCCTTGCTGTTGAAAACCTGTGCCGATTCAATTCGTTTATCTGCTCCGGCCCTAAGCGTTGCCCACTGCCAAGGCTCTCCGTTTTTGTTTACTTCAATTCTGGTGGGCAGCTCGGTTTCCTCGTCCCAATCTATTTTAACCTCCTCTTCACTCCATCCCCTAAGGTTCACGAATGTGCGTTGATACTTGCGGGTTAAGAACTTTCCATGGATATACTCCCATGCTATTTCGCTGGTTACACCTCCTGCTGAGTTGTACGTAATGCTTGAGGTAATATTTCCCAGCTCGTTGAACTGTTTAACCACCCTGATGGGCGATGTGTTTATTCCCGGGATAATCACCTCTGATGTTTCCTCGATGGAACGGTAGGGATTTCCGTTACTTATATCGGGTTGTGGCGCAAACCAATGGCTCAGCATGGGCTGCCCCATTGTTACTTGGGCAATCGCTAGGGCAACAATAAGTAGTGTGGGTTTACGACACATTTTATTGGTATGTAATTTTTAATAATCGAAGACAAAGTTACACCATGTTGTGATATTATCAACATTACGCCTGGGGCGATTGGATGTTTACCCTTGTTTTTGGCAGCTTGTCGGGATGATTTTTTTGCAGATACTCCACAATGCGCTCCCTTACAAGCACCCGTAAATCCCAAAGGGTTGGTGAATCGCTGGCGCTAACAAGAAACCTTATCTCGAGCGATTGGCTTGTAGCGTTTGTCACCTGCACGTTGGCCACATTGCCATCCCATAGATCCGTTTTTTCGACAATCCTGAGGAACTCGGTTCTCAGCTCATCCACCGGCATGGTGTAATCGGTATAAACAAACACGCTACCAATAATATCGGCCGATTTTCGTGTCCAGTTTTGGAACGGGTTCTCGATGAAATAGGTTGATGGCACCACCAAGCGCCTACGATCCCATAGCCTGATAACCACGTAGGTAAGGGTAATCTCTTCAATCCATCCCCACTCATTCTCAACAATCACCACATCGTCAATACGGATGGGCTGGGTAATGGCCAGCTGAAAACCAGCCAGCATGCTGCCAATAACCTTTTGGGCGGCCAAACCGATAACAAGTCCTGCTACCCCTGCCGAGGCGAACAGGCTTACCCCAATTCGCCTAATGGAGTCGAAGGTGAGTAGAATGCTGGCAACAGCAATGAATATGATTACGAATACCATAATACGCTCGATGATTTTGAGCTGCGTGTGCATTTTGCGAGCAAGCAGGTTATCCTTCTGGCTAACGTCGTAATGGCTAAGTATTATTGTGCGGGTGATATTAACTGCGCTAATGGCTATCCACGCTCCGGTGCTAACAAGTAGCACCATTACGAAGTGGCTTGCCGAGCCAAAAAGTTCAGGGTCTTTAACGATAACGGGGAGAGTTAACCTAAGCGCCATGAGCAGGGTGAATAGCGACAGGGGAAGTACCGCTTTGGTTAAAATCTTTTTACGTTTGGCTTTGTCCTTAAGCAGCTTGATATTAGCCTTAATTAGCCTAACAGCAAAGTAAAGCGCAGTAGTGCCTGCTAGTATTATTACCAGCGATATGGCGATGCGCTCAACGTACTCGATCTCAAAAAGGTTTTTCATCTGCTGGTGTGTTGGTTTATTGCTATCAAAATTATGAAGATTTTTTATACTAATCGTAGGTTTAGCATTTGTTGTGGGGTAAGGTTAATGAGAAGATCAACCTTCATACTATATATAAGGTATTGCTCCCAAAGTAAATATTTACGACAAAGCCCCGATGGGTGAACTACTCCAGCGGGGCTTTGTGGGGTTTGTATTATGGGTTATCCTTTGCCCACAATATTTTCTATCTCATCGATGGTTACAGGGATACGTTTGGCTCCAAGTATTCTCGATCCGGTTTCAGTAATCAAAATATCATCCTCGAGCCTAACGCCTCCAAAGCCAACGTACTCCATGGCCTTGTCGAAGTTAATAAAGGAGCTGTTAATCTTCTCGCTCTTCCACTTCTCAATTAGGGCAGGAACGAAGTAGATGCCCGGCTCAACCGTTAGCACAAAGCCAGGTTGAAGCTTACGCCCGAGGCGAAGAAAGGCTGTTCCAAACTGGTCGATACGCGATATCTCATCGTCGTAGCCAACGTAGTCCTCTCCCAGGTCTTCCATATCATGCACATCGAGGCCCATCATATGGCCAAGGCCGTGGGGGAAGAACATGGCGTGTGCGCCATTGGCTACCGCTTCATCCACATCGCCCTTCATGATACCCAGATTTTTAAGGCCAGCGGTGATCACCTTGGCGGTTTCCAGATGGATGCTCTGGTAGGTTACCCCGGGCTTGCTTAGCTCAATGCCCTTGTTCAGCGCATCGAGTACGATGCTGTAGATATCTTTTTGAACGGGGGTGAACTTGCCATCCACAGGGAAGGTTCGGGTGTTATCCGATGCGTAGTGCGAGGCAATCTCTGCGCCAGCGTCGGTTAGCAGCATACGCCCCGATGTTAGGGTCTGCGAGTGGTCATGGTTGTGCAGCGTTTCGCCATTCTGCGACAGGATGATGGGGAACGATGCCATGTACCCCTTACCAATGGCAATGCCCTCGATGGCGCCAACCAGCTCCTGTTCTGGTACACCTGCCTTGGCCAATTGCATGGCGGTGGTGTGCATGAGGTATCCCACATCGCACGCTTTGTCAATCTCGGCAATCTCCACGGGCTCTTTTATGGAACGAAGGGAAACCACAGCTTTTATTAGCTCTGTTGAGGCGTACTGTCCTACTAGGACATGGTTAATGCCCATAAGCCTGTCGATCATTAGGATATTCTCGGCACGGTACTGGGGTAGGAAGTGGATCTTGCGGCCATTCCTAATGGCGCGTTGAAGGGTTGAGGCGAGCTCCTTCATAGGGTGGGTGCAGGGTATGCCAACGCTTTGGCCTAGCTCGTTAACCGTTGGCTGTGGCCCCATCCATATTATATCGTCGAGGTCGAAATCGTTGCCGTAAAGGCAATCCTTACCCTCCTCAATATCAATTACACCAACAAAGTCTGGCAAATCGAGGCCAAAAAAGTATAGGAAGTTGCTATCCTGCCTAAACCGGTACTGGTTTTTGGGGTAGTTCATGGGCGACTCGCTGTTGCCAGCTATCAGGATTAGCCCCGAGCGGATCTTCTTCCTTAGGTTCAGTCGGCGATTGATGTATACTTGCTTGTCAAACATATCGATATTTTTTAATTTAGATGTACAAAATTTTTCTTGGTCTTAAAGGTAAAGCCTTTTTTTGGTTAACACAAAAACCTTCGTCATGTTGACATGGATTGGCTGTTAAAAAGGGTTAAGGGGGAATAGTTGCGGGTTGCGCCTACCTTCACTATCGTTGCGGTAGGTAAAGGTTTCGAGTTTCGAGCAAGGCGATGAGGCGTTTGTGCGTTGATGCGATGTGGCGATAAGGCGATGCGATACGGGTGTTGGTGATAAATTTCGGTGATTGAGCAGTTCGACAGGTGGTCGGTGAGCCAGCCGAACCGCTCACTGGCCACTTGTCGAAGTGACCTTTTGGATAGTATGGGGTTTTTGCTGGTGATTTCGACAGGTGGTTCCGCTAACAGTGACTTCGACAGGCTCAGTCACCGTTGAGGTTGCTAGGTAATTATGTTGGTGGCTTCGACAAATAGGTCCGCTAACGGTGACTTCGGCGGGCTGTTTCGCTAACGGTGACTTCGACAGGCTCAGTCACCGTTGAGGTTGCTAGGTAATTATGTTGGTGGCTTCGACAAATAGGTCCGCTAACGGTGACTTCGACAGGTGGTTTCGCTAACGGTGACTTCGACAGGCTCAGTCACCGTTGGGGGTATGGTCACTGAGCCTGTCGAAGTGACCTTTGGGATAGCATGGGGTTTTTGCTGGTGATTTCGACAGGTGGTTTCGCTAACGGTGACTTCGACAGGCTCAGTCACCGTTGGGGGTATGGTCACTGAGCCTGTCGAAGTGACCTTTGGGATAGCATGGGGTTTTTGCTGGTGATTTCGACAGGTGGTTCCGCTAACGGAGACTTCGACGGGCTGTTTCGCTAACGGTGACTTCGACAGGCTCTGTCATCGTTGGGGGCTTACGGTCACTGAGCTTGTCGAAGTGACCTTTGAGGTTGCTAGGGAAATATGCTGGTGGCTTTGGTTGGATGTTCCGCTAACGGTGACTTCGACGGGCTCAGTCACCGTTGGGGGCTTACGGTCACTGAGCTTGTCGAAGTGACCTTTTGGATAGTATGGGGTTTTTGCTGGTGACTTCGACAGGTTGTTTCGCTAACGGTGACTTCGGCGGGCTGTTTTGCTAACGGTGACTTCGACAGGCTCTGTCACCGTTGGGGGCTTACGGTCACTGAGCTTGTCGAAGTGACCTTTGGGGTTGTTGCTAAGGAAATATGCTGGTGCCTTTAGCTGGATGTTATGCTAACGGTGACTTCGACAGGCTCAGTCACCGTGTAAGTTGATCGGTAGTTATGGTGGTGACTTCGACAGGTTGTTTCGCTAACGGTGACTTCGACAGGTTGTTTCGCTAACGGTGACTTCGGCGGGCTGTTCCGCTAACGGTGACTTCGACAGGCTCAGTCACCGTTGGGGGAGGCTCTGTCACCGTTGGGGGTATGGTCACTGAGCCTGTCGAAGTGACCGTTGAGGTTGCTAGGGAAATATGCTGGTGGCTTTGGTTGGATGTTCCGCTAACGGTGACTTCGACGGGCTCAGTCACCGTTGAGGTTGCTAGGTAATTATGTTGGTGGCTTCGACAAATAGGTCCGCTAACGGTGACTTCGACAGGTGGTTTCGCTAACGGTGACTTCGACAGGCTCAGTCACCGTATGTGTTGCTATCAATTTCATAGGATGGAATACAGTCCCATCTGTCATGAAAAAGCCTGAGCATTTTGCTCAGGCTTTCTGTAACTATGTTTACCACTACATCCCGTGGGTGTTGGGGATATGGTACTGTGGGCCAGTTTCGGGGGTTTTCCAAACGGTAACATTCAATATATTTGAACCAGAACTACTACAACCATTGCTTGATGTTATGGTTTGTATTATATATTGATAAATAGTGCTTGCATCCGGCCCTAACCATATTGGAGTATTATCGACATGCGGAATAAAGGTTGACTCCAGATCAGTTACCTCAGTTCTAGTTTCATCGACCGTGCCATTTGAAATAACGTAGCTGTAAGGAGCAACGCCACCAGCTATAGTTACCGTTATATCAACATTATCCCCATCGCAAATATTGCCATCGCCAGAAAAATATGAAAGAGTTGCAGTGGGTGTACTTCTAACCTCAACATTGGTATTTTGGGGGGGGCTATCGCCACAGTCGTTGGAGGCAATAACAGTAAGGGTGAAAGTTCCAACCTCAGCATCATTAGCAAAATCAATAGAAACAGAATGTGTGCTTCCAGCAATTGTAGCACCAGTGCCAGAGAAAGACCATGTATATGAATCGATAAGTGGATCGTTGGGTACTGTATATATTAGATCTTCGGCACCCTGGCATACAGGAGTGGGACTAGCGGTAAAGTTCGATGGCTGAGCTGGTAGTAGCGGGAAGGTAACAATAACATCGTCCGTTGAGGTACAAGTACCATTGGAGATGGTCCATCGAAGGGTATAGCTATTGCCTGTAATCCCCGTAAACTCACTTGTTGGATTTGTTGGCTCCGCTACAGAACCTCCTGCACCTGTAACTATGCTCCAAAGTCCTGTCCCAACACCCGAAGAGGGATCGTTAGCAGCAAGTGTTGTTAAGGTAGCACCGCAATGCGATTGATTTGGACCTGCATTTGATGTTGTGGGAACAGCATAAGAGGTAACAGGGGTTATATCAACAGCACCTGCGTGTGGTCCTACGCCAGCAGGACGATAATACGTAAACCCTGTAAGTATATAGGTGGCACCATTAACACTTGTTGGCAATGTGGCTGGGAACGATGTTGGATTATATGTCATAGCCGATCCATCCTCAGTATAGTTGATGGTAAAGGTTTCAAAAATGTCAAATGAAGAGCTGAGTACTATCGGAATTCCCGAATCGCCGCAAATTGGCCCGTCAGGAGCAAGCCTAATCCTAGGTTTTGGCGTGTTAATGCAAGCCAGGGTGTAGTTTCGCGATCCTCCCATAGGAATAGTTCTTCTTTCAGTAGTTTCAACACCCCCATTGTAATTGTCGCTTCCTCCAAGAACCGACGATGCTATTTCCACCCAATTATCACCATTATGCTCTGCTATTCGCATATCGGCAGTGCCATTTTCGGTCATAAGGGGGGTTAGGTTGCTCGATGGGTTCCAGGCAATGCTTACAATGGCATCGCCACCAGGGGGTGTAGTAACATTCCAGTATTCTGTTTCGTTAACGGACGATAAATCTCCAATAAATGATGTGAGAGCGCTTGGGTTTATATATTCAACTGTCCAGTCTAATGTTCCGAATTGAGTTGCACGAAGCGATAGCATATTACCTGCTGTTGATGAATTACCAATGGGGTATCGGAAGAAACCTAGCCCCGGGTCCATACGTTTCTTTAACGGACCACTAACATAAGAGGTTGAACTTCCACCAGAGGGGGTAACACAGTCGATAAGCGGATTGGAAATATAAAGAATATTAACTGAGGTGGAATTTATTACACCATTGGTTAGCAATAGCTTATTCCCCACCTCAATGGTGCTGTTTAGCGTTAGCCCTTGGGAATTATTAATTTGTAGATTATTGAACTTATTTGTGCCAGAAAAGTTGGTTATGGACTGAGGAGCATTCCCTGCAAATTCAACTGTAGCATTATCGCCCGTTCCACTGCTGAATGCTCCACTTGTAAGTAGCATATCGCCCTTAACTATTAGTTTCGAGTTATTAATCGTGTTGTCTAGTGTGGGGCCATCAATCTCCAGCCTATTACAGATGGTTAGTGTTTTACTTGGAAGTCGTCTTAGTCCTGTTCCCGAAAACACAAGATTATAAACCTCGCTATACAAATCGGCAATAATATTATAATCGGTACTTCCTCCATACTCCAGGGTGCTACTATTAGTGCAGGAAAAAAAACTGCCAAATCTACCAGCAGGGAAGAGGCCCTGCTCGAGGTAGAGAGTGCCTGAGCCATTCACAGAGCCAAAGTTATGGCCAAAGAACGGACGAATTACTTTTAGTTTACCATTTATGGTAGTTCGGTACGATTGGCAGTAATTAGCATTAGTCTCTACCTCATGGTTAATAATTACAATAAAACCATTGGGACCGCTCCCTACCGGCAATGTGTAATCATCGCCGGCTGTTCGTAACCATACCGTTTCATCATTCCAGTCTCCATCCTTCACGGTAGTAAACACAGGCACTTCCCCGGGGAATGCGGTCTCAACACCTGCGGTGTATTCGCCAGTTAGGTTGCTTACTACACCAGCGGCAGAGGAGAAGTTGAATGTTATTGTATTTAAAGCATCATCAACACTATCAAAAAATTTCCAAACAATATCGGATGCTTCCATTTGTGCTGCTTGATACTGATCCTCGTCTGTTCCAGCAACGTCACCTTGTAGATAATTAAGTTCCAAACTCCCCACAAAGCCTGTTAAATCGGAGGTTTCCATATCCCAATAGTATTGTAAAACGTTGCTGGGGTCGATAACGGCTGGGTGACGACTGTTCACGTTGTTTAGCCTAACTGTTCCAACGGTTTCGTTGGAGGTTACGGTTAGGGTAGCAGGGGTATATTTTCCAGAAACGCCCATAGGATATGTAAAGGTACTAGGATCAGAGGGAATAACCTTTGAAATACCCTTTGCGCTGAATACACCATCGGTAATAATCATTTTTGATGTTCCAAAGCCACTTCCCTCAATTGTGCTGGTAGCACCCAGCGACAGCTTATGGTCCTGTATATCGAGAACTCCAAGCGTAAGGGCAAGGTTTTTGGTGAGGGTAATATCGGTAAGTGTTCTTGCCCCAAAGGAGTTGTTTAGCTCGAGTCGGGCAAAGTCACCAGTCCCGCTCACATTTTGGATTGCTGTACCGTTTAGAATTACCCCATACTGAGTATCGGTGTAACGGGCATTGTTTGTAATATTTCCTTTAAGGTTAACAGCAAAATTTCCACAGGCAAGTGTGCCCGATGTTAGGGTAAGATTACCATTCACATCAACATTATTGCCGTTGGCAAGCGTTAGGCTAGTAACAGGATTAATGGTAAGATTATTGAAGTGAGTTGCCGACGATCCGTTGAGTTGCTGAACCCCTCCGTTAAATATGGTGGTATTGGTTCCATACACGTAGTTGGCGGGTAGGCCGTTGTTGGTGAAATCACCCCCAACGGTAACATCTAAGTTATTGGAGGTTAAAAAGCTATTGCCATTGGAAAGGTTGAGGTTTCCCTTAAGCACCAATGGATTGGTGCTAAGCGATACCCTTGCAGCATCTGTTGCACCAAAACCTGTAATGGTTAGGTTGTTAAGGGGAACGTTGGCATCTATCGTGAAATGCTCCTGGGCATCAGTAATATTAAGAATGGGCTGTATTTCAATGGTTCCACCAGTTACCGATGATGAGTGCGGACGAATGTATATATCGCCAAAGTTACTCCCACCACCACGAACAAACCGAAGCGTACCGCCCGACATATTGAACACGCTACCCGTGTTTACCACCTCAAACTTGGCATTGTTGGATGAGGCGTTTTGCCCATTGATAGTTACAGTACCTCCACTTTGGGTATATTTTAATATACCGCCGGACATAGCAGGGTTGCGCCTTATTTGTCCATTTACCATTAGGCTACCGCCCTGAATATCGATATGCGACTCGCCGCTACCCGAGTACTCTATATCGTTATTACGTGGTGCAGCCCCATCGGGTTGACCTATAAATACATTGCCCTCCACAATGGTTAGCTTACCTTCAAGGTACACATCGCTATTGTCGCCTTGCGCAGGGTTATTTGTGTTGGCGATAAGAATTCTACGATTTGCATCGGTGGTGTACTCCACATGTAAACCCGCTGTGGTAGGAATGGTAAACGCTGTATTCTGCGAAATGGTAAAATCGGTTGAGGGGTTGGTACGCATATACTTTAAAGTACCATTCTGTAGGGTTAGCCAGTTGTCAAGAGGTGTGGTTAGCGTTCCGCCAATATCGAGGGTAAGGGTGGTGGCTTGGGAGTTGCCTTTGTTGATTGCAAGGCTATATATAGTTGTGCTAGGAGTTCCCTCTGTATTTGTGAATGAAGCATTTTGATCACCAATGAACGAGAGATTACAGCGCCTATTATTTTTTAGTAAGATTACACTGTTGTTATTAATCAAACTACCCCCTATTTGAAGTGTATTATCAACTATTACTGTTCCAAAATAATTTGGAAGAGGACTGTAATTAACGTCAATATAACCTGCTGGATAAACTAACATATCTCCTTCAACAATAATATGCTGGGGAACGCCATTATCAGAGGTGTAAAATAGTGTACCTGATGTAATATGAAAATCACCTTTTACCAAGATTGTTTTTTCTATTGTTTGGTATAATGTAGCGTCATACCAACTAGGACAAAACCAAGAGCCATCATAGGACCCAACAATTGTAATATCACCATATACTGTTATGTCTCTATTAGGAAAAACGATATTATCTGTCCCTGTCGGGGAAAGGATTAGATTCCCATAATTACTTACATTTGCGGGTAGATAGAATACGGCGTAATTATCTGTAGTTGAATAAAACTCTGTAGTTCCCCAGTTTACGTTAAAATCGGAAAAATCTCCTGAGGGAAATTGATAAACCAATTTTTGACTCCCTCCAACATTTCTTGACGTTAACCTGAACTTACCATTGCCTTCAGGATGCGATAGAACTACTTTAAACTCAGATCCTGGATTATTTCCAATATCCAATTCGGCACCTTCTTTTATTTGCAAACTCGAAACATTAACCGCATAGGCATCATCAGATCCGGTATTAGTAAGGAGGAATACATTATGTCCAATAACTACTGGATTTGTTGAGCCGGGAACTGTTCCTAAAGGTAGAGTTGTTCCTGTATGCCCCTCGTTTGACCATAATATTTGATCCCACCTACCAGGTTGGGTAGTATAAAAAATGGTTAATACTCCAAACGGATCCGTTGGCGTATCGTCCCCAGCGGTAAACTCACCATCTATTGTGTTAATTGCATTAAAGGATATTACATTGGTTGTTTCGTTCACATCGGCTGTGGTGCCCTTGGTCCAGGTGAAGGTGGTGGGGTTGTAGCGGGCTGCCACGTAGCCATCCTCGGTTACATCGCCACCGGTAACCACGTTGGCTTCGTTATAGGTGTAGGTGTGGTTTACGTTGGCTGTGCCCAAATCGAAGCCCGACTGCTGCACCCGCCAGTAGTAGGTTAGGCTTCGCCCGGTGGCCGTTACGTTGGGATGCTCGTAAGCAACAGGCTTTATGGTTATTGACCCATACGCTGTTGGCTCGGCAGTTAAACCAATTGAGGCTGGTGTGTAATGGTTTACACCTATGGGAAACTCAAAAGAAGTGGTTGAAGAGTACTCCTTGGTAATTCCCCCATCCCCAGCAGCACCGGAGGTTGTGAAGTATCGATAGGTTCCAGTACCTGCTCCCGTTACACTAGCATTGGGGCCAAAGGTAAGGTTGTGGGTGCTAAGGTTCACACGCTTGTCGGTGGTGAAGGTGGCCTCCCCGTTTATTCGCTTACTGGCCGTGAACGATATGGGATCATTGACAGCATTGCTATTGTTGAACTCAATATTTTGGAATACGCCGGTGCCATTTCCTCCTATGGTTTGGGCTGCGGTTCCGTTTAGCTGAATTTTTCCTGTACCTACGTGAATACCCGATTGGGTGAGATTACCCGCAACGGCAATGGTTTTACCGCCATCGTTAATTACACCTCCATTTATGGTTAGTACACCCGATATGGTAATACCTGGCTGTGTGCCAGCCACTTTTACAGTATCCGTAGTTCTGTCGAGGGTTAGGTTGTTTATGGCTGCTTCTCCATCAATTGTAATGGTTTGGTTGCGTTTCCCATTTAGAATGGTGGTATTTGCTGAATTATAGTCACCTTCAGCCGAAACCGTAAAATTCCCACCAATCCTTATGTCCTGACCTCCCGACTCAAATTGACCAGAAGTAATAATAAAGTTGTTAAGGATATTAAGTGCTCGGTTTCTTAATCTTACAAGGGTTGTACAGCTTGGTCCTCGATTTATGGTTACATTTCCATAAACCGCCTCCTCACACCAAAGAAGAAGCGTTGCTGCATCGTCTAAAACAGTTCCTGTTTGAGGCAATATCTCGAAGGTGCCACCGGTTACACTTGTATTAGCAATAGACGACACAACATCTACAGCAAATTGAGGGTTACCACCAGCAAAGTTCCCACTGGCATCGTAAATCTTTATTGTGCCTCCTGACATGTAAAAGAGGTTGCTGCTGTTATTCAGGTTGAAGGTTCCATAGTTTGCACTTGTTCCATTCACAGCCCTTGCGCTTAGTGCACCCGAAGTGCTTTTTAGGTCGGCAAATGCAGCATAGGCTACTGGCCTTACAAAACGCCCACGGAGAATTAGCGTACCCCCGTTTTGGCGGTAGGCTGCGCCCGAGGCTGTTCCTGTGTAGGTTCGGAACTGTTTGGCATCGACCGTTCCGTTGTTAATCTCAATTTGCCCAGAGGCTACATCGGAGTATAGCAATCCTGGCGATTCGCGGGTTGAGAGGTAGCCATCGTTTACGGTTAGCTTGCCATAGACAACTAGCCCCTGCCTATCGGCATTGGCAATATTTACCCCATTTATGGCACCAGTACCGCCCGATACGTTGTAGGCTATGTTCACCTCGCCGTAATCGTCAGCGGTGTTGAGCACCACCACATCGGGACCATCGAGCACCAAAGCGCCGCTGTAAGGAATGTAGTACTCGGAGTTGGCAATTGCCCCTTCGGTGAGGGAGGGGATAACCACGTGTCCACGAAGCACTAGCGTTCCATTGCGTATCCACAGGGCTTTCATGAGGTCGGGTTCGGGTACATTAATGGTGGTGGCTGCGTTATTTGCACCAAAAAGCCTGAAGTTAGAGTAAACCGAGGGCTGAATTACGAGGCTGTGGGTTTGGTCGGTGCCCTTATCGAGTATCAGGTTGTAGAAATCGGTGGTGCCATTACAAAGCAAAGTGCTGCTGGCATCGCCCTGGAAGTAAACCGATGCTGCACCTGAGGCTGCCGTACTGCCTGTTGGGGGGAATAAATTGTAAACAGGATAGTCCAAGTTTGTGAACCTAACCGTACCATTGTTGGTAAAGTTACCGTTAATTACCACCCTATGGAAATGCTCGTAGTAGTTGAGGAATGGTGCTGTACCACCTGTTATACCCGTTGGAGTTGTTGTGGTATTGGTTGAACCATTACCAACAGTAATAAATGCCCCAGAGTTTACTGTTACATCTCCAAGAATGGTTAAGTTAAGTTTAGCCGCAGTGGTATTATCGTTTATTCTGTATGTACCTTGTTTTACAATCAGATTTCCATTGAGCGTTATATCGCTTAGCTGTGTTGCCACAACACCCGCGGTAAGATTAATTGAAAGGTTATTGTATGTTCCCTGAGCAAAGGTAAAGTTTGAAGTATTGTAGTACTCCGTGGTACCGCCCCCATCCTCAATAAAGGTATTAACTGCTGCGCTGGGGAAGCTGGTTGACGATAGCATAAGGGTTCCCGTTCCCTTTAGGGCAGCAAGCCCCGCCGTGAAGCTGTAGTCGCCCATATCGAGAATACCCCCCTCGTTTATGTTTATTTCAAGATCGGCAGTAGCAATATCGGCTGGGAGATACACTTTTCGGTTAGGTAGAATTACTACTACATCGCCATCCTCGGGTACTTTTGAGCCCACAAGGGTTGTTCCTCCCGGGTCGGTGGTCCAGGTCTCTGCAACATTCCAATCGCCCTCCTCCTGATAGGAGAAGTAGGTATTGAGCGGAAAGCCCGCTGTCCACTCACTAATGGTATTACTTATGCTAGTTTCGGTAATTGTAAATGTTTTGGCAGCATCATCGAAACTCGCAGTTCCCGTGGGTGCTGACCATGACCCTCCCTCGGCTCTGGACCAAATGGATGTTGGATCCTTGGGGTTCTCGGCGGCATCGTACCCAAAGGTTAGGGTTGCGGCGGCATTGCCGCTGTTCTGTATGGCCCAGTAGCGCTTTAGGTACTGCGAGCCAAGGGTTATATTGTAAACCGACCTAAAGCGAACCCAAGTGGAAGCCGATACACTTTCCACCGTAACAGGCGAGTACGCCCCGTTGGAGCCAAGCGGTACCGTGTATGGTGCCGTAGCATTCCCTCTGTGAAAGTACCCATTCCCATTGGTTTCAATCATATTTGATGCGCTAAAGGGGGCTCCCTGAATGGCGGCCGTACCGTTATGAGTTAGGTTGTATGCACCAAGGCTTAAAACACCCGAGGTTAGGGTGAGGTTGTTGTTTACGGTGGTGTTCCCTGCCAGCGTTTTGGTTCCCCCGCCCGATGTTTCCAAGTTATAATAGGTGTATGCACCAATATTCTGGTCGCCAGTGTTGTTGTAGTTGACGGTGCCACTACCAGCAGTAAAAGTACCATTACCAGAAATTGTTCCTGTGATATTAATCGTTCCCGTAGTAAAAGTAACATCATTTCGCACTGCCGTTCCATACATAGTTAAATTACCATCAATAATAGCCGTTCCACCATTTATTCTTAAACTGGCAGATTTATTGTCCCTTGTCGTATTATTGATTGTTACATCTCGTGTATTTAAATCTCCTTGTACATCAACATAGAGAATCTTAGTCCTGTTATTTCTTGTAGAATTATTGTTCAATAGAAGTTCTCCGTTAACTGTAAGGGAATTGCTTACCGGGATATTAAAAGCAAATGTTCTATCGCCATTTTGATTCCCAGTAAGTACAAGTGTTAAACTGGCGCATTCATAATTACCATTAACATTAATGGTGGTATTGGCATTTCTTGAAATAACAACATCATCAGTTGCTAATGGTACACCATTGGGATTCCAATTATTAGCATCGCCCCAGTTGTTGGTGCCAGCACCGCCATCCCAGGTTTTTTGCCCCCACGCCCCGCTAACAGCAAGAGAGAGAGCAATAGCAAGCGTTAGGCCAATTGAAACCCTTTTTGCAATAAAGGAAAGGAAAGATGAGAGGAGGTTTTGAGGTTTAGTAGAATTAGGTTCCATCTCTAGTATTATAATGCGTTTATAGTTCTGTTTAGTAAGGCTTTAGGGTTGGGGGATGTGCTTCTCCGGGCGCAAAAACAGTGTCGGAGCATAAACCCCACCTAGTTAACCCACAAAAATAGTAAAATAAATGGCAACACAAACGTTAATTGACCAACGCACCCGTATGATTTATAAACGGTTGCACGGCGTTGGTGGAGCTGTTAATACGATTAATGCCCGAAAGTGGGCAAAATTAGTAAAACACATATATAGTTACAAGAATTAAACCATAATCAATAAATATCAGTAAAACAGCATATAATGATTTTTATGGAGTGTTGGGATGTACGAAATTGGGTTTTGGTAGCGGGCTGGTGATGGAATAGGCTACCCTTCCAGGCCCCCCCCTGCCGGCCCTCATCCAATGAATTCATGCGGGGCTGCCCTGAATGCGGGGGTTCGAACTCGGGTTGATGTTGGGTTTATGAGCGTTTCGCAGCATTGACAGGTATCGCAAAACTTCGATATTCGACATTCGATGTTCATGATTCGATATTGGCTTTGCCGAGTTCGCAAAATAAGCTGGAATGTGTTCATACCCCCTCTTATCCCCGTTTATCTTTATAATCCGCGTCATCAGCGTTCTCATTTTTAGGAACACAAATAACGCAGATTTAGCAGATTTTCACGGATTACGTCAATTTTTCGAAACCTCTTATCCGCGTTCATGCCAAGAAAAAAAATTGTCAGAAATTTTGAATTGGCCATAAAAGTATATGCATTTGTAGTATACTAAAACGGAATGAAATGAAAACGCTTTCACTCAAACTTGACGACATCGTTTTTCAGGAAACGGAACAATTGCTTGAAAAAATCAAGAAGCCTAGAAACCGTTATATAAACGAAGCCCTTCAGTACAACAATCGGATTCAGAAAAAGAAAATTATTGCAAAACTTCTTGAAACAGAATCCAAACTCGTTAGTAACGAATCGTTGAAAGTACTTGCTGAATTTGAAAACCTTGAAGAGTATGACGGCTAGAAAATATGAAATTTGGCTTGCAAACCTTAACCCAAGATTTGGAACGGAAACAGGCAGAACCAGACCTGTTTTAGTAGTCCAAACAGACTTCTTAAATAAAGTTCACCCCTTGACTTTAATTTGTCCTATAACAACAAATGTTAAACTTGAGAGCCAGATTCTTCGGGTAAATATTAAAAAAGGGACAGCAAACGTCATAGAAGATAGCGATGTAATGATTGACCAGTTAAGAGCAACTGACAATAAACGATTCAATGTCGTTTGGTTAAGGTAATAGTTCTCTTCAAATGACTACTTATGTTATCCTCCCTTTGTGAACCTTTGTGCATTCTTCGTGGATCTTTGTGTAAAAAAATTGAAATGCAACACAAAACGCACAAAGAAGGCTCAAAACCTGCCTACCGGCAGGCAGGAACACAAAGTCCTATATTAACTAGTTAGGTAAAAGCACTAACTAAACGACATTGATAAACGATTAATTAAGCAAATTGGAGAATTGCCAAGCGAATTTTCTGACAGGGTAAAGGAAAATATCAAAATTATACTTGACCTCGATGATTAAGGCACGAAACGCTAACAGGGAGTTAGTATGATAAAAAAGTGTATACTCAATGATTTACCTATTTTGACATATAACCTATTGATCTAATGGTAAATCTGTTGTTTTCTCGAAATCTCACATAACGACCTACTATATAGCTAATTGTGATTATTTTAGGCAACACATAAAGTATTCATTAAGATAATCACTATTGTCCGATAAAAAAATGAAAATCGTCCTACTACTATCCTATAGTGCTGATAATCATAATTGATATTTTCATTTTATTACACATTTAGAAAGTAAGCTCCCCTTAGAAAAGCGTTAACTGCACTAAATTATTTTGTTCTTTACGCCAGTTTCTGTCAGGGTGTTCAAGAAATCGCAGCAAATGGATGTAGTTAAACAAATGGATTTTACAAAAACTAACCAAATTTGAAAATTCCCATTTACGTTTTAAAAGTTTTTGCACAACCGTCATCAGTAGATTTGGAATCAAGGCACAATATATCTGAATTTTAATGGCATTTTTATTATCGTCAAAAAAGTATAGGAAGTTGCTATCCTGCCTAAACCTGTAAGTGTTTTTGGGGTAGTTCATTGGCGATTCGGTATTACCGGGAATAAGAATTAACCCAGTTCGAATCTTCTTACGTAGGCTAAGCCTACGGTTTATGTATACCTGCTTGTCGAACATATCTGTAGTATTTAAGATTTTGAATTAGCATTTCCCAGATGCGGTTTTAAAGGTAAGGTGTTTTTTTTATGGGACAACAAAATGAATACGATAGGCACCAAAAGGGAGTTAAAAAATACAAAAATGAAAAAACCTAAGCTAGCAAAAGGCTTAACTTAGGTTCTTTCATTAATCGAAAGATGATCTTTATGGCTTAAACAAAGAAAAGCAAACTACACACTTCAACGCTAATGCTTGTTTACAATAATTTTTCGTGAAAAAATTTGCTTACCGGAATATACATTAATAATATACAGGCCATCTTGTAAATCGGAGGTGCTTATTTTAAGGGCGTTATTATAATCGTTTCTTTTGAAAAGTTTTATAGTTTTACCCATGATTGAAAGTATTTCAATGGTTCCGGCATTTTCAATACCTACAATATTAATATAATCTCTTGCGGGATTAGGATATATTTGAATATTATAAACGTTGGCTATATCTAAGATAGCAGTTACTTCCGAAAAATTAGCGGTAAGGCTTACATCAGCCTCTGGCATTGTAAATGTGTATAAGGCATTATCTGATATAACATTTTCGCCGTCAGTCCAATAAGCAAACTCATAACCATCATTTGCTGTGGCTTCTAATGTAACCTCTGTATCGGAGTTGTGAGTTCCTTGGCCACTAACAATACCTGCACCAATAGGATTGATAGTAACAAATACACTAAACGTAGCACTATAGTAATAAAAACTTTTAGAAAACAAAGCCCATTCATTTGAATTGTAATCCCAATCAAATTCTGTCATTACTAAGATGTCGTTTAAATCATTTTTCTCATACATGGTCTTACTTGTTCCAATCCAAATTTCATTAACGCTATCCCAGTAATAGGAAGCACTGCATGTTATATCCTCCCAGCTAGACCCACCATTGAAATCATTTTCCGATTTGCTTGTAGGGATCCATGTTTCATTTACAATATCCCAACTTGAATACCTTATAAACAAAGTATAAAGCCCATATTCATTGTTTTCGATCTCATCTTTCCTATATCCAGTCCATGCTTCATTTGCAATATTCCATAGGTAAAGTGCTTCACCAGAAATAAATCCATATTCATCATACTCGTATTCATACTTACTGTACTTAACCCACACTTCATCAGTTGTATTCCAGTTTTGTCTTAATGTAAAAACCAAGAAATCATTTTCATCATATTCATATTCCCTTTTAGCATCGTAAACCCACTCTTCACTGGTGTTGTTATAGCTAAAAGAACTCCATAAAGTTATTTTCCCTTGTTCATCAAATTCAGATTCTTCTTTGTAATTATATTGCCATATTTCACTTTCATTATCCCATACAAAATAAAACTTATTAGCCACCTCTTCATATTCATTGTATTCAGTTTCATTTTTCCAACTAAAAGCCCACTCTTCAATGGTGGTATCCCAGACATAGGCAATCAGTAAAGTTTCGAGAACTTGTTCATAGTATTCGTACTCCCTCTTGTCTTTGTAAACCCATTCAGCATTATCACTATTCCAGTTGAAGGTAGTATACTCAGTGTTTTTTCCCTGTTCATTTTTTACGTATTCATACCTACTGCTTCCAATCCAAGCTTCGCTATTTATATTCCAGATGTACTTTGCTTGCAGAGAGATGTAACCATTTTCATCGTAATCATATTCATCTTTTATATTCCCAACCCACTCATTATTTGCGCTATTCCAATTATATAGTATTTTTAAAATCAACTCTTGGTGTTCATTGTATTCCCTTTCAATTTTGCTGTAATTAACCCAGGTTTCTGTATCGGAATTCCAATATTCAGTAATCTCCTGTGTTAAACTTCCTTGCTCATTATACTCATATAATACTCTGCTATTTAGCAATGAATCGGTTTCAGATGAAAAATCATATTTATAAATTGAGTCCAAGAGAAAAACGTTATTGGTGTTCTCTTTGAAATTTTTGCCATCAGAATACATAGTATTTTGTAATGACTTTATATTTCTCTGGTTCAAAACATCATCGTTTCCCAAATAAAGATCTTTGTTTTTAATTCGACTAATATTCGTTGCCAATTCTACTTGTTTTTGTGCCCTCACAAAAGAAACGGCTAAACAAATTATTATGGCCAGTGTTGTAAAGTTTTTCATTTTATTGGATTTTAAAAGGTTACGGTTTATTGCTTGTAAATTGTAGGGTTGTTTCAAAATCGATTTTTAATGTAAAGATCCCATATATGAGATCTTTACATTAACGTTTTTTCCAAGTTTATTTATTTAAAATTAATTTTCGTGTAACAACCTGTTTATCAATATGAATTCTTACAACATAAATGCCGCTTGATAAATGAGAAATATTTATAGTAGGAACATTTTGCAAGTCGTCATTAAGAAGTTGCATGATAGGCTTGCCGTCAATTTGTAATATTTCAACCTTATCAGCTTTTTCTGCTCCTTCGATTTTCAAATAGTCAGTTGCGGGGTTTGGGTAAATTTTTACTTTGTTTTCTGAATTATGAGAAATTGCCGTTGTATTATCAAGCGTAGTAATTTCAATAATATTTGAAAAAGGGGTTTCGCCTGTATTAGCAATAAAGGCATAAAGTTTAAAATAGTAAGTTGTATTAGGATTATACCCAACAAACTCATAATGTAATACATCATAAGCCATAGCAATTCCATCAACAAGTATTGATTGAAAATTATCATCAGACAAATAGATGAAATAATTAGTTACATTAGGGATGGCTTCCCAATTTGCAATAAAGGAGGTTTGAGTTATTTCAGAAGCGGGTAAAGCAACCGGAGGATCAGGAGTTTCTTTAGTAGTGAATGTAATTACGTTTGAAAACACTGAAGCACCATATTGGTTAACCGCTTTAACTCTGTATTGGTATTCGGTTGATGCATTAAGGCCGCCAACATAAAATTGATTACTAATAGTTTCGCTTCCATTTATAATATGGTTGGCAAAATTATCATCAGACAAGAAAAGCAAGTATGCAGACGCATCAGCTACAGGATTCCATGATAGATAAGCAAAGCTGTTGAAAACATCAGCTGGTTGTGTAGCAACAGGGGCTTCAATATCTGCATACAAAACAATTTCATGAATTACATCCGTATCCACAACGTTAACAGTTCCTGTTTGAGACACATAATGTTCTTTTTGAATTGTCCAGCTAATACCATTTTCAGGAAGAAGATTGCTAAATACAGCAGCACCTGATGTGTTGGTTGTTTGAGTGCCGTATCCTGTCAATGTTACTTCTGCGCCTGAAATTGGGGTTAACTGATAGCTGTTGTAGGATAAGAAAGTAACCTTAAAGCTGGGTTCAAGGGTAACATCAATCACCTCATCCTGATCAACAATAGTAAAAGTTCCGGCAACTTCTGAAAAACCCGATTTTGTAACGCTGTATGTGTAGATGTCTGCTATCAAACCTTCCAAAATGTATTGCCCTGCTGTATAAGGTATTCCGTTTAAGGTAACAACCGCATCTGAAATTGGATCGTTATTTATGTCAACAACGTTGAAAATAGCGTTAAAAGAAGGAGCTTTTCTTAGAAACACCCCGTCCTGACCAACTGCGTATGCTATTCCGCTAGCAGTAAATGCAATATCGTAAAGATTCCGATGAGTGCTTGAAATCACTTGTGTCCAATTGTTGCCACAGTCAGAAGTTTTTATCATGTAGCCTTTGTCGCCAACAACATAACCTGTGTTTTCATCAACAAATCGGATTCTGTTAATGCCTTGTGATGTTAAAAACACCTGAGTCCATGTATTACCCCTATCCATGGTTTTTAAAATAGTTCCAATATTCTTTGATGTGACAAATCCAACGCTGTCATTAACAAAACACAATGATGCCGGGTTGAAAAAACTTCCAGCAGAAACAACTATCTCCTCCCAAGTATCACCCCCATCGAAAGATCTCAGAAAACTTTGTGAAGTTGCAATGCCATACAATGTATCGGTGCCAACAGCAACCAAATCCAACCAGAAAAAATTTCCAATTCCAGTTGATAATGCTTCCCAAGTTTCTCCCTGATTTGTGGTTTTATATAGTCCGCCCCCATTAGGATTACCTGCTGCAAAACCGGTATTCTCATCAACAAAAACAATAGCTCTGTTTTGATAAGATGTTGAACTAGACATCGTATTTGTTTCCCAACCATCATCTGTTTTTATAATCCTATAGCTAGAATTACCTATAAATCCAATATCTTCACTAAGATGGTTTATAGTATAATTGTACAAATGATATGGATGGTTAAGAGGATATGTTGTCCATGTTTGACCATTATTTGAAGTTTTAGCAATAGTTGAAAAATCTCCGGCTATATAAGCAATAGATTCTGATACTATTGAAATGGAATTTACATTGCCTTTTACATAACCTTTTTGTCTGACAGTCCAGTTTGCCATATCATTACTGGTCATAATAAGTCCACCAAGACCTACAGCAACAAATTGGCCGTTAGGCTTAACCGCCACTTTGGTGATTTGGTTATGGATGTTTGAGTAAATAATTTCCCAGGAAACTCCTCCGTTTAATGTTTTTGCAATGTCGCAACCATCATGGAAGGCATATACCTCTGTTTCTGAAACTGCGAATATATCGTTGTACTGATACATTCCTGTGTTCATCAATTCCTCATATGGATCATCAAGCCACGTTAATCCACCGTCAGTAGTTTTTGTGTAATTACCCCAAGCATCCCATGCGTAACCAAGATTGTTGTTCAGAAATATTAAACTTTTTACAGCATACAAACCAGTTGTAGTAATCTCGAGATAGCTTTCTCCAGCATCCATAGTTTTATAAAGCTTTCCAATGTCTGTTATTATAAACCCATTTAGTTGATCAATAAAATGAAGCTTCCGAATATTTATTTCAAACAATTCAGGTTTTTCTGACCATGAAATACCCCCATCGATTGTATATTGTAGAGTGTTTTTCATGTTAGCAACGTAACCTATCTCCTCTGTAATGAATACCATATCTACAAGAGACTCGAGAGCGAGAGATTCATGAACAATGCTCCAATTGTTGCCACCATCAATGGTTTTTAAAATATAGCCTGGTTCATCAAAATTAGTGCTAGCACCTATATAGCCAACATTCTCATTCAAGAATTGAATGCGGTTTAAGTCGGCATTAATGCCAATATTGTAAGCGGTCCAGGTTAAGCCACCGTCATTGGTTGTTAGGTATGAACCGGCTTTGCCTATAGCATAACCCTTGGCATTGGATGTGAATACAACGTCAGTAAATTCAGCGTTATAGTTTGAATTACCCACCTCAAACCAACCATCTGAGATTGGCTGGCCATTGGATAACATTGGCATAAAAGCTATTAAAAAAAGTATAATTTTTGTTTTCATATTATAATAAGTTATTGTTCAGGAATTAGGGGTTTTGGGCACCAAAACCAGGCACATTGCCAAACAGGTTTAGGGCATCTCTCCAGGGGTACTTGTTGGCAAACATGGTGGCACTCGACGATATTGTGCCCTGCTTATTCATACCCATGGCAGCACGCCACTGGTTGGCGGGCGAGTTGGGGTCGTAGTCAACGGTTTCGCTGTAGCGAGCCCCTAGGTAGCCTTCGAGGTAGGCTTTGTTTACCTTTAGCCCAGCAGGAATCTCATTCTTATTTCCTGTAACGCTGGCTACCTCCAGGTCGTCAAAATCTTGTGCATCTATTCGTATTCGCGTATTGCTGGCTGGACTGTAGTGCAAATCCTTATCCTTGTTTACAAAGAAGATATTGTGGTCTATGCTAATCCACTCGTTGTTATTAAAGCGAGTATGATCGATCCCTGCCAGTATGCTGGCGCCAATCACATTGTGGTGGATATTGTATTGGCAGCCAGTCATAATTCTTACCCCGTAGCCCATGTCGAGAAAATCTTTTAGTCTACTCCAGCTGAACAGGATGGTGTTGTTGGCAATTTCCACATCGCTGCAAAGCGTGAGCGTGTTGGGGCCACCCGTTCGGGCGCAGGTGCCATAAATCTCGATGGCGGCCATTTTGTTGGCCACAAAAACATTATTCTTTACAGTGAACAAGCCGCTTCGGTGCCCAGCCTGAAGCGCAAAGCTGGCTCCATTTAGGAATACACAGTTCTGCACGGTTACATCGCCCCCGGTGGTGGCGCTAACGAACTGCAGCAGGGGTTCGCCAACGGTTGAGTTCATATTGGCTGGCTTTTCGGTGGGCAGCATTAGCCTTCCCCCCTCAACACCGTCAACAACCCCATCGTTTGGGCTGTAGGCATTTCGCTCGCCGCTATCGAAAACTATATGGTCAATTACAGTTCCCTCGACATCCTTGGTGAACTTAAGCAGAGCCTTGCGCGATGTTCTTGCGCTTTCGTTGTTAGGCTGTATAAGGGTAGGGTGTGCCACAATATCCTGCTTGCCAAAGCCCTCGTCGAAGCTGCCGTAGAGCCGAACGGGCTTGTTGCTTTCAATAAAGCCAACGTTAAGCGTTCCGTAGTATACACCACCAGCAATGCGAATTTCTGCACCGGGCTCGGCCACGTTTATGGCCTTGTCGATATTCTTAAAGGGGCTGCCCTTGCTACCATCGTTTCGGTTGCTGCCATTGGTCATCGAAACGTAGAGTGTTTGGCTGCTACCTGCAGCAGGAGTGGCGGCATCGGGTGTTGCAGCGGCAGATGGTTTGGGTTCCGTCGCTTTCTCGTCGGCCTTCTTTTGCTCGGTTTTTGTGGTTACAGGGATTTTCTTTTTTACATCCTTCAGGTTCCCAATCTGAGCCGAAGCTGGCATTCCAATCATTATTACAAGGGCAATGGCCCCAAGGGTTTTAATTACTTTCATCGTTTTGTTTTTTAGGTTTTACAATATCGTTAGTTAGTAGGGTTGGCTTTAATTACCTGCGCAACGGAATTGTCGTGTGGCATGATAACCGCGATTAGCAGTTCGTTTTCACTTATGCTTTTGAAGACTGAGGTTGGGCACTCGTACCTTTTGGGTTTGCTGCTAACAGGCAAATCATGAGCCCTGCCCACCGAATCGATTTCGAATGCTTCATGTGCAGCTATGCTAACAAAGTGCCTTTTAGTGTGGGTAAAGGTTTTTCGGTTCCTGTAGCTAAGCGTACTTTTTTTGGTAACGGGTCCTACCAAAACTCTTGGCAGTTTATTCAGCCTAGCCACTCGCCACGCCATTCGCAGGCAAATAAAGAGAAATGCAACGGATAGAAATATCCCCACTTCAGGGTAATGGGGGAAAGCAAAAAAGGATAAAGGAATCACCACCACACCAAGCAATAGTATTGCCTTTAGCATCCACTTCCCCGTTTGCTTTAGGAAGTCAATATTTAGCGAGCCGTAAACCTCTGCCCAGTTTATTGTTATTTCTTGGGTCATAACAAGCTAAATATTTTCCTTTGCCATTAGCTCTTCGAACATAATGTGGCTTCGAGGATTACTGAACGAACCGTTGGGGGCAACCTCCTTTTCCACATGCATGGTGTACAGCTTGCATGACCCATCGGGTAGCTCCGCCGCCACCTGCACCGTTGTTTCGCTAATGTTTTTAACAATCCACTGGGTTTTGGTGCTATCGGCCCACTCCTCAACCCTTTTACTCTCCCAGGGTTTAACAACGGCTACCCTAAGCACCTTAGCGTTGGGGTTTGAGCTGCTAAGTGCATTTAGTGCTGCCGCTTTGGGCTCTGCTGCCTCGGGATCTGCAATAGCCTCGGGTTTCATGGTTGTTAGCTTGCTACGCTCCAACTGGCGATTCTGGTTTATCTCCATAAGCTTTGATAGGGCATTGAGTACCGTTTCGAGGCTTGAGGTTGAGTCGGTAAACAAGGGTCTAAGCTCGTCTATTTGTTGGGTAAACCCATCAATCTCCTTCTTGCCAATTAGGTAAGGCTTCTGGTTCTTATCGCTAATCCAATCGACATCGCGGTTTAGAAACTCAACCCTGTCGTTAATCTGCTTGCCAACCTCGTCTACCAGCAGTTTGGAGGTTTCGGCAAACCGACTGGGGAATTGTTGAACTCGCATCTTGGTGTCGGTAACAATGCTCTCGAGGGTAATTGTTACTTGGCTAGCAAAAGCCACCTTGCTGTATTCGGCTAGCAGATCCTGAGCTTTTACAAAGTTCTCCTTATGCTCAAGGAGTCCGGGGATGTTTTGGGGAGCACCATCGAAATAGGGGATACCCTTAAACCTATCGACCCAGAGCTTGCAAAGCTCCTCGTTTTGTTGAGCCTTTACCTCCATCTCCCTGTTGGCCTCGGCTTTTTGCTGCGCGTTGGCTCGTTCCTCTTGTTCAAGTAGCTTAATGTGTTCAGTCAGCTCCTTTATTTCGGGGATATCGGTTAGTGGCCCGGCGAAACGAGAGTAGTAGGTGTCGAGCTCGCGCTTTGCCCATTCAAGTTCTTTCTTTACAACATGATCGCGAATGCGGTTTAGCTGAGCCTGAGCCTCGAAGGGGAGTTGATTATTCCCGCTAGGTCGAGTGCTCACGCCTTTTCGCTCCAGATCCTTGCGTAGCTTTTCTATCTTTTGCATCAGCGATTTCACCTGAAAGTCGTCGGGGTTTTGCTGCTTTGCTGTAGAGCAAATATCATCGGCCTTGTTCAGTAGCTCCACAGCCTCATCGTTCTTTCCGCTAAACATGCTTCTCTCGGCATTGCGCAAGTAGCCATTGGCCTCTTGTAGCGTTTTTTTCGTGTCAATCATTGCAGTGTAGTTAGTGGGTTAGTACATCATTAGCTAATATCATTCTCTTTGCCTTTGGATTTCGACGAATTCGTCATAGCAGACGCTTCGCGCTTAACGCCTCTAGTGGTGCTGCGGATTGAATTTGAGATTCCAAGAATGCGTTGAATGGTCGATAGGATTTGTTGAATTGTTTTCATGGTACTGATTTTTGGTTAGTACTTTGGGTTAATTTTTAATTGTATACCAAAGGTACTTTGAGCCAGAGCGCATTACCATGAGTGAAACCCCTCATTTTGAATAGGGGAATTAGGAAGGGGGTGTTGTAAATCTGTGGTTACAAGCCGACAAGGTGATGTTTGGTACCCATGAGAGGGGGGGGTAAGAGGGAATCTAGGGTAAAAACCCAAACTTGAGAGATGGGATATACCTTTATTAAATTAGGGTGTGTAAATATTTGAAGGGCTTAAATACCCATTGGTTAAAATGCTTGACTTATCGCTTGTTTTCAATAGGTTTATTGAGAAGGGGAGCAGGACTTACTCAAGCGAAACGATATCGTTTTTAATGGCAAACTTTATTAGCTCAATGGAATTTCTAAGCTCAAGCTTTTCGAGCAAGTTGTTTTTATGGTTCTCAACGGTTCGGGGGCTAATAAACAGCTTCGACCCAATTTCCTTAAAGCTAAGCCCATTGCTAAGGTGGTGAATAATCTCCTTTTCTCTATCGCTAATGTGGGGCATCGCCTTAATTGATTTTAGCTCATCAATTTTCCTTTTGTAGCTTCGGAAAACAATCGACGATAGGCTTTGACCAAAGTAGGGCTCTCCCTCCATCACCGTTTTCATGGCAAAGATTAGCTCCTCCCCCGATGAATCCTTGTTTAGAAACCCATCTGCTCCTCTGCTAACAGCTTCGCAAACTATGGTCTCGTCCATCTCGGCAGTTAGCATAAGCACTTTGCAGCTGTAGCTGTTTTTGAAAAACGCTATTAAGTCGAGGCCAGAAATATCGGGTAGAATAATATCGAGCAGAACAAGGTCGGGGTGCGTGTCTCCAATGTTTGCTTTTAGGCTCTCGGCACTGGCGGCTTCAAACACCAGCTCAAAGTTAGGATCGCCGAGAAGGAGTGCTTTTATGCCATCTCGAATTATCCTATGGTCGTCTACAATGCCAATTTTAGCTTTCATTATTAGCTGTATATGGTAATGCAATGATAAAACGGCTTCCCTTTTCCGGTTCACTCTCTACCAGTAGGCTGCCCGATATTCTTTGGAGAAGATCTTTACATATCATCAGCCCCAGTCCCGAACCCTTTTCGCCATCAAGTCCAGGTTTGGCCTGTGCAAAGCATTTGGTGTTTTGCAATGTATTCACCTCATCGGGAGTCATGCCCACACCTTGGTCGCTCACAATAATCTTAAGCAGTTCGTTTTGATGCTTTGCCGATATTTCGACAGTGCTACCACTTTTGCTATACTTCAAGGCGTTGGACAGAAGGTTACGTAGAGTGGTTTCCAAAATATTGTAATCCGCCTCTAGGTTGAAGCTACTAGCAACTTGCTTTGTAATGGTTATTCCCTTCAGCTTTGCCATAGGTATTGCCTGAGCCACAACCTCGTCAACAACCTCGCAAATTACAATTGGTTTCAGCCTCACGGGAATATTGTTTTGCTGCGACCGAGCCCACTCCAAAAGATTTTTAAGCATCCCTTTAAGCGCGTTGGCCGACTGGGCAAGTTCACCTAGGTAGTGCTTAATGTTATCGGCTGATATACTGTCGTACCGGCTGTTTAGCGTTTCCACAATGGTTGAAAACCCCGCAATGGAGTTCCTTAAATCATGGGCCACTACCGAAAAGAGTTTATCCTTGGAGTGGTTTAGCTCGTTAAGCCTTGCGTTAATTTCGGTTAGCTGCCGTTGGGTTCTCTTTTTGGTGTAAAATCGGCTGAGGAGCGATCCTAAAAGGATGATCAATACTATCGAAAAGCCTATCATTAGGTATTTCTGCAGATTGGCTTGGTTTAGCCTAAGCTCCTGTTCAATTTTTTCTTGATTTAGCAGGGCCAGCTCCTTCTCCTTTTGTTCAGTTTCGTACTTAGCTTGAAAATCCATCAGCTGTTTTTGAGCTCGTTCGTTATATACTGAGTCTTTCAGCGTATAATAATGCTTATAGTTATCCAAGGCCTTGGAGGTGTTCCCCGATTGCTCGTAGAGCTGCGAAAGTTCCCTGTAGTTCTTAAGAATCATATTCGTGAAGCTTACTCTATGAGCAATGGCAAGGCTTTGGTTGTAGTAGTCAACAGCTGTTTGGATATCTCCTTTTTTGAAATGATTTAGAGCAAGATGATTTAGCACAATCGACTCCGATACGTATACCTTGTGCTCCCGAAAGATGGCTAGTGCCTGAAGCAAGTACTCCTCGGCCAGCGCAAATTGATTTTGTAAAGTGTACACCTCTCCAATTTGATCGAGCCGATAACCTTTGGGAACAATATTCCCCAGCTCCTCCTCAAGGGCTAGCGATTTTTTTAACCACTCCAACGCAAGGTCAAATTTTTGCTGCGATTTATAAACCGAAGCAATGGAGGCCATGCGTATTGCAACCTGATTCCGATTGTTGCTCTCCTGAGCAATAGCTAATGATTTGAAGAAAAACTCAAGTGCCTTGTCGTACTGGCGCCAAATCTCGTAAATTTTTCCAATGGCGTTTATGTCAAGTGATATGTTCTGTTTATCATCAAACTTTTCGTCAATCACAAGGGCATTGCTGTATGCCTCCAGACCCTCTTGGTAGTTGCCAGTAATTACATGGTTGTATCCCAGCTCGCGATAGGCATCGGCTATGTGCGACGAGTCGTTTGCCAGCAGGGCATACTTTAGCGACTCAGCGGCACGCTGACTTGCCTTGTGGTTTGCCCCCTCTAAGCGGTGAAGTAACCCCTTTCTGAGGTATGCCTGAGATATTGATGTGTAGTTGATTGTAGGTGTGTTAAAGTTTAAAGCGATATACTCATCCAAAAGGGTGTGAGCAGCATCCACCTCACCCGCATCAAAAAGGGAGTCGGCTTTTGCCAAAACAAGCTGTTGGTGCGTGTTGGTAGAATAGGAGCTAAGTATATGCCCACAAACCAGAATGATACTCAAGATTGTTTTCTTCACCGATGCTGCTTTATCGCTGTTGCTAAAATGTATGATTATATTCACTAACAGCATAAATTTACAACTATTTTTATTACCAACCCATAAGAAAGGTTAAGCAAGTCGACAAATTTATTTGCAGGTGTGCTAATTCATCGGATGTATTTGATTTCTGATATTAAGCTCCTATATTAGCTTGTTGGGGAACACAAATAACGCTTGGTTGCAAATGGCTAGAATCCTTGTAGTTGACGACGACTCCAGCTTCTGTATTATGCTTAAAACCTTTCTCAGCAAGAAAGGACATGGCGTATCGGAGGCATTCTCGGTAAGCGAGGCGCTTAGGCAATTCGCTGCCGATGAGTTTGATATTGTCCTTACCGATTACCGCCTGCCCGATGGTTCGGGGCTCGATATTCTGCGCGAGGTCAAATCGCAAAAGCCCGAGGCCGGCGTAATAATTATGACGGGTTATGCCGATATCCGCATGGCAGTAAAAACCATTAAACTTGGTGCATTCGACTACGTGGCCAAGCCCATCAACCCCGACGAGATTACGCTCACCATTCAAAATTTGTTGTCGCAGGGCAATACAAAAGAGGTTAAGGAGACCAAGCATAAAACATCTGTAAAGGAGAAAACCCCTGAATTTATCCAAGGGCAAAGCGACAATGCACAGCTGGTGCAAGAACACGTTGAGCTGGTGGCGCCAACCAACCTTTCGGTTATCATTCAGGGCGATAGCGGCACGGGCAAGGAGTACGTGGCTCGCCGAATACACAACCATAGCCACCGAAGCGGCAAGCCGTTTGTGGCTGTCGATTGCGGTGCGCTCTCGAAGGATTTGGCGCTAAGCGAGTTCTTTGGCCATATTAAGGGGTCGTTTACCGGTGCAATATCCGATAAAACAGGCCAGTTCGAGGTGGCCAATGGCGGCACACTCTTCCTCGATGAGATAGGCAACCTCTCGTACGAGGTGCAGGTAAACCTGCTACGCGCCATACAGGAGCGCCGCATTAAGCCCATTGGTAGCAATCGTGAGGTTAAGGTTGATGTACGCATTATTGTAGCCACCAACGACGATCTGCAGGAAGCTGTTAGGCAGGGAAAGTTCCGCGAAGATCTATTCCATAGGCTTAACGAGTTTACCATACATGTGGCTCCTCTTAGTGAACGGCTCGAGGACCTACCACTGTTTGCCGAATACTTTCTTGCCCAAGCCAATGCCGAGCTTAACAAGCATATTAAAGGATTTGGCCCTGAAGCTTTGGATGTGTTTAACCACTACAGCTGGCCCGGCAATATCCGTGAGCTGCGTAACGTGATACGCAGAGCTGTGCTGGTTGAGCAGGGAAGTATAGTGGGTACCAAAAGTTTGCCCCCCGAGATTGTGTCGAGCAAGCTGCGTAAGCAGAACGATTTTGCAAGCAATCAGCATCAACCCGAGAACCTCAAGGATCTTAAGGAGATGGCTGAGCGCGAGCTTATACTATCGACCCTCGAGAAGGTGCGTTACAACAAGAGCAAAGCGGCATCATTGCTAAACATCGACCGAAAAACCCTGTACAATAAGATGAAGCAGTACGGGTTGCAGCTGTAGTGCTGATACCGATATTGTTCTAGCTAATTTAGGTTGCTAGCAATAATAATTTATACATGTTGAAAAGTCCTTTACCATAATGATATGTAAGCACCAGAAAATTAGTTGTTAATAAAAATCCTTCGGATTTTGGCTTTGCCGAAGCCTTAGAGCCCGAAGGATTATGGTAGAAAAAAATGGTAGTTTACGTTTTTCTCAGCGATAGTTTCAAATTTTCGGGGCATAAAGAGCCCGAAAATCGCTGAGTAAGCGATGCGGAGGTTTTCTTGCCGCTCATCACCTATACAAAAGCCAATCAATTACCCACGGCGATTCTACAATAATCAATGCGTTGGGAGCGCTGCGGGGTGTTTATGGAGACACTCGATGTTAGCAACGATAGAGCCATAATTGGTATGCTAATCGTAGGTGCAACTGGTGGTTGGCCTTTGGTGTCTATAAAACAAAAAGGGTACGATTACACTCGCCAGCGGGGAAACCTAATCCCAATAGGTGCGTTTGCCGGGGCATTAATAGGTGCTGGATGTGGTATTCTAGTCGAGGCTGAGGAAACAGGTTTCCTTTGGCTAGCTGCACTGGGAGCTACTGGCGGGTTTTTCCTATCCGACTGGGTGCTTCGAGAAACCAGAAAGGATAAGACCTCTCAAGCCTCAAACTTTAGCTTTCAGATTAACCCAATGGGAGTTTTAGGAGCAGCTAATGCCAACCTAATTCCTAAGACCAATGACCCACGCATAGGTAGCAGCATTGCCAATTTTAGGATAAGCTTTTAAGCGGCATTTACTTTGATTATTATCTACTAAGCAAACCCAAAGCCAAGAGCTGTGAAATCAACTTGTGAACACATATTCCTCAGTGGTATATTGCTTTTTTACCCTTAGCTTTTCAGGGCTTGCGCAATGGTCGTTGCGTACCGATGTAGTGGAGCCCATTCGGAGTACTTTATATGCTGATAGATAATGGTATAGGAACAAGTGTAAGTGCTGATTTTTAGATAAAATCAAAAGTTTGCCCTAAGCAGTTCGACAGGTTGTACACATCGCCAGCCGAGTTGCTCACTGACCACTAGTCGAAGAACAGAAAGTTTGAGTATTGACATCTAATATCCAACCTGCTTCGCGACCCTGCGCCTTAGCGTTTAAATTTTTTTCAGCTGTAAAACTATATGCAATTACTATTGGATACCGCCCTCAGAGGGGGGGATATCGAGTATCGAATGTTGAATTATGAAGGTGGGGTGATGAGTGGATTTTTCCGATTTCCCATCGGCTGGGGGTGTGACCAGTTTGGGGGCGCAGGGCTTGAGATTTATCCCCCGTTAAGAAGCACCCTGCGTGCCGACCCGTACGTCTAACCTATTCATCCCAAATTGGTTACACCCCTTGTTGTGCACTGGCGTTAAATATTCTGTCGTTTTATTGTCGTTAAATTTGCTGCAATGTCTTTTCTTTCGTGCGTTGGAAACAGACGCACTTCCTGCCTTGCCGTCAGGCAGGTTTGCCAAGTTTTGGATTGCAGGGTGGCTTGTGCGACTTGGCAACCCGTTTGCGGCTCACGAACACCTAAAGGAAAGAACAAGGAGTGAGTAATGTGTGTGGCTGTAACGTTAGCACTAGAAATCGTAAATACTATATATTGCATCATTATTTTGTTCTTCGAGCTGAATGTCAAAAATACCCTTTGTTTTACACTGAATTAATATTTTGTTAATGCGGTTGTTTATGTCATTTAAAACAATTTGATTGGGTTTTATGAAGGGTATCTTTTTTATATAATTTGAAGAATTATTAGTTGATGAGTTAATTGTCCTAATTAGTTTGTTGCAGGTTGGGGAATTGAAAAAGGCTAACAAATAATAAAGATACGACTCATCATTGGGAAAAATACCTACAATTGATTGGTCGAATAATCTATTTTCAATAAGAGAAGCTGTAATTGATGTGGAACTAACCATAGGTACAGCTATACCTTTTCTAAAATAGTAGTTTGAATTTTGAAAACGTGCTTTTTTATTGGCTTTGTAAAAATTAACCTGTTCAACAGACCACAGCATAAACCAATTATCAGGTTTATAATACTTTTGGTTGCCCCCTTTTACTATTGGAACAAAAGTTTTATCCCCGACAACACCATTTATATGATTAGAATCACAATTAAATTCTACTAAATCAAGGTTTGCAACTTCATAATTCTTCGAATTCCTAATGCTTTTATCCTTTACTTTTAAGAAATCCTTATCATTCCCTGAATAAAAACCAGTAACACAACTACATACACCTCCAATTGTTTCTTTGGCAGAATTAATACAATCAATAATTTTTTTATTCCCATTTGTTATAAAAGCAAAATCACTTGAGGAGAGTACATCAGACTGGTTTAATTTTATTTTTAAAATATTATTTGATATTTTATTACCTAATTCTTCAACTGTTTGATAACCTTTGAAGATATAAAATTCATTTTCAAGGTTTGTTTTTAAAATATTACATTTCTCAAGAGCGATTATTGAAAGATTTGCATAACCAAAATTTACACCTGGGAAGAATGAAGAGGGGAATAATGAAATTTCTTTAATTTTTGAATGAGTGAGAATATATTTACGAATGTCTTTATGCATATGAAGATTAAGGTAAGTATCAGGTATAATAAATGATAATTTACCACCCTCTTTTAATGCCTCAATACATCTGAATAAAAAAAGAGAATAACTTTCTTTAGCATAAAAACCGTTATAACTTTTTTTAAGTTTTTTCCTTTCCTCTGGTTTGCGCCAAGCACCATAAGGTGGATTTGCAATTACAGCATCGTATCCACCACCCATTGAGCATAAAAAATGAAGTTCATTGTCAACAAGCGTATCAGTTTTTTTTATTTTGATATTATTCTTATGAGCATATTTGGTTAATAAATTTGTATAAGAAATCTCATTCAATTCTAGAGCATCTATTTGAATATTTGGAAAAAGATTAATAATTGGGTCTATGAATACACCATCCCCTGCACAAGGTTCCAGTATTTTTTCTGAACCTTTTAAATCTAAAAGGGAGAGCATATAATTCACAATAGGCTCAGATTTAGTGTAATAGGCTTGATATACTCTAGTTTCAGTTTTCATACTACCAAGTTAAATATTGAGACAAATTGTGCTCTTTTAGAAATTCAGAAAAAACAGGGTTAAAGTCAGAATCCCAAGTAATGTTACTATTAATCCAATTTTTTATGTCATAACCTGAGTACTTCATTATCTCATAATAGGTTTCATCTCCACTATATGCTTTCCAAATACCTGATTTTTTTAAAGTAGTGAAATAATTATTGTTTTCATTAGATCTAACAAATATTAATGGTTCGTACCCATCTTCTAGATTGTGATAAATACTCGCAACTAATAAAAGTCTGTTAGTATTTCCTTTTTCATTTGAACCAAAGCCACTCTTAAAATCAACAACATATTTCTTACCTTCATATTTAAAATGTAAGTCTAGTTCGAGTTTAATTTCTCCCGATGTAACTAAACCCCAAACCTTATTATAGTACAATAGTAGTTGTTCTTTTTCTTCTGTATTAAGTTTTAAATTGCTAATATATTCTTCTATTTCTTTTGCTAACTGTCGTCTAACAGTCGAAAACAGTGGTGGCACAAATAACTCAATGTCATTGACTGGGTATTCAAATGCTAGTTTGCAAAATGGTTCCCACAATTCACCAATTCTGCGAGAAAATGCCATGTATTCATATGGCCAAACAGAGTGACGAATTTCAAGCATTACAACATAATTACAGTAAGTAATCATCAGAATGCCCTCTAAGAGTTCTTCATTTGTCCAGTTTTCTTTTTTTGCTTTTTGTTCTGTTATTTCAATTAATGTTGTTTTCGCTTTAACAAGCAGGGTGTTTAAATTCTTCACCTTTTGTTTGTATTGGGTTTTACCAAATTCACTATCAACCTCGGCAATAAATTCACTAGACCTGTCTCGAAAATATTCAAGCAGTTTTTTCTTTGAATACCTTATGTCCTTATCAATTTCCATTTTCGTTATTTCTAAAGTATATTAATTGTTCTTCTGCTACTTTCAAAGCTTCTATTCCAACATTTTCCTTTTCAATTATACCATATAATTTGTTAGCGACCCATAGAGTTTCTAATTCTTTTAAAGGTACATTGAAAATAGTACTAATTATCTGCAAAGATTCCCTTTTCAATTGTTTTTGGTTATTTTCAACCTTACTTAGGTAGCCTTCTCCAATTGCAAGAGTTGCAGCAAGTTCCCGTTGTCTCATTCCTGCTGCTTCTCTTAATTGCCTTATTTTTTGTCCAATTGTCATTGCCTTAAAATGTACTTGTACAAAACAGGTCAAATATATGAAATAATTTTTAAAATAAACAATCGGTGGGAAAAAACAGCCCTTTTGCAAACTTTGGTCGTGTGTCGGTTTGTGCGGTTTGCAAATGGGCTGTTTTGTACGTGGGCAATAATTTTCAATCTTTTGTCTCTATGCAGCGAATTTTCCTGTCTGGGTGTTTTTTTTCGCTTGTATACATCCCCTTTGTACCCTAGTGGTTTAGGGTTTAATATCTAACGTTTCCGGTAAAACTATGGTTTTAGAGGCTGACAACCATCAACCAAAATCCCCATAAATTGGTAGTGCTTGCATATTAAGTTTTTCATATCTTTGCCCCATGAGGCAGATGGCAAAAATACTGGTAAAGCTAACCGCACTACTTATCCTTAGCGGGCTGATGCTGCACGAGGCCGTACCGCATCATCACCACGGTACAGCTGGCGAGGTGCAAACTTGTTGCCACTCCCATGAGCACACCGATGCCGAGGATAACGATGTGCAGCCATGCACAATCCTCCAAAACATTAAGGTCGAGAATCACAGGCCTCAAATTCAGGTTCATTCGCAGGAAATAAGGCGCAGCCATTCCGACTTCCATTTCGACGCCTGCGAGCATTGTGCCGAGCAGTATCGTGTATTTGCACTATCCAAAACGCTAATTCATATTCCCCAATCCGTTTTTATTGAAACGGATTATTTTCAGTTTTTTTTGTTCCGAGGTCCCCCTCTAGCCTAAGTAACAATCCAACTCACTATTTCCAACCATTTTGCACCGCTGGCTTTTAATCAGCTGTGTGCATATTCTGTACTCAATTGCTTACACCATAATATTTTTAACTATGAAAATTATTCAATTTGCATTTCTCGCCCTAAGTATATCCATACTAACCGCTTGTGGTGGTTCAACTCAAAAATCCGAAACTCACAATCACACTGATGAGTGTACACATAGTCACGATTCTAGCTCAGACAAGCAAATGTATAAGCAGGAGTCGTTTACCGTTGAGGCTGACTCTACCCATAATCATAAAGTCGAGGAGCCTGAGACCCATCATGAGCATAAGCATGCCGATGGAACTACACACAAGCACTAATCAGTTAACTTCTTCGAAAATGAAAAATTACATTTTTATACTAATCATTGGCCTTGCCATTGCCCTTTTGGGTTGTGGTACTCACTCTGCTGATGTAGAATCGGAGCACGATCATGAGCACGAAGATGTGAAAGTGCTTATAACCGGTTACAGCGATAAATTCGAACTGTTTGCCGAGGCCGATCCATTTGTGGTTGGTGAAAGCTCATCTATCCTGGTACACTTAACACATCTTGAAAATTTCAAACCTTTACAGGATGGAAGGGTTACTTTTAGTATCGTTGTTGGTACTAACGGCATTCGACAAACCGCTGAAAAGCCTCAACGACCTGGAATTTATCTTTTTAACTTAACTCCAGAAGTAGCAGGATTAGGGAAAGTTTTAGTTGATGTTGAGACATGTGGTGCCAAGCATCAACTTGAGGTAAAGGGGATTCGTGTATCACACGATGGGCACACCGCCATTCACGAGGCCGAAGCTCAGGCACCACACCAAACCAATGCCATTGGCTTTACAAAGGAGCAGTCGTGGAAAATCGATTTTGCAACCGAAAATCCACTTGTTGAACCCTTCGGACAAACAATCAAAACCGTTGCACAAATTCAACCTACTCAGGGTGATGAGGTAATAATCACAGCCAGAACAAATGGAATGGTGAGCATTATGGAGGAGGGATTGTTTGAGGGAACAAGGGTGAGTAAAAATCAACAATTGCTAACAATATTAGGAAGTGGAATGGCTGAGAATAGCTGGAACGTAAAATTTGCTGAGGCAAAGAATAACTACGAGAAAACGAAGGCAGATTTTGAAAGGATGACAGAGCTGTTCAAGGATAAAATTATTCCTGAAAAAGAATTACTGGCTGCAAAAAATGAGTACAATAACGCAAAGGCTCTTTTTGATAATATGAGTACGCATTTCAGCTCCGATGGTCAGCGTGTTGTGTCTCCTTTTAATGGGTTTGTAAAGCAGGTTTTTGCACAAAATGGGCAGTACGTTCAGGCTGGTCAGCCAATACTTATCATCTCACAAAACCGTAGTTTACTTATAAAAGCTGATGTACAACAAAAGTATGCTCCGCTATTGGGAGCAATTGCCTCGGCAAGCATTAAAACGCTGCATAACGGAGAAACGTACTCTGCTAAACAGCTCAACGGCAAGGTTTTGTCATATGGCAGATCGGTTAACCCAGATAATTTTTTAATTCCCCTTCTCATTCAAATTGACAATAAGGCTGATTTTGTTCCAGGTAGTTTCGTTGAGATCTACCTAAAGACACTTTCAAATTCTAATGCTATCACAGTTCCCAATACAGCATTGCTCGAGGAGCAGGGCTTTTTCTTCGTTTTTGTGCAAATCACACCCGAGCTTTTCGAGAAGAAAGAGGTGAAAATTGGGGCAACCGATGGGTTCAAAACCGAGATTCTTGATGGGTTATCGCCAGGCGATCGGATAGTTTCAAAAGGGGCCATGCTTGTTAAGCTAGCCCAAGCTGCGGGTGCGCTCGATCCACATTCTGGTCATGTTCATTAAAACGAGATGTAATGTTAGATAATATCATAAAATTCTCGCTGAACAATAAGTACTTCGTGCTTCTGTGTTCAGTAATACTAATTGTTGTGGGAACAAGAACCGCAATTAATATGGATGTGGACGTGTTCCCCGACCTTACCGCACCAACGGTTGTGGTTATGACCGATGCCCACGGAATGGCATCGGAGGAGGTTGAGCGATTGGTAACATTCCCAATAGAGACCGCCGTAAACGGCGCAACCGATGTTCGCAGGGTTCGTTCTGTTTCGTCGCAAGGTTTTTCGTTTGTGTGGGTTGAATTCGACTGGGGAACCGATATTTTTCGAGCTCGCCAAATTGTTAGCGAAAAGCTAATCAACGTAACCTCACAAATGCCTTTTGGTGTCGGTCAGCCAACCCTTGCACCGCAGTCGAGCGTTATGGGTGAGATATTTTTTATTGGGATTCAGGCCGATAGCACCAGTATGATGGAGCTGCGAACCTTTGCCGAGTGGAATGTCAAACCACAGCTATTAGCCACGGGTGGAGTATCGCAGGTAACCATCATTGGTGGCGACTACAAGCAGTATCAGGTTTTGGCCAATCCGATGCTCATGAAATACTACAATGTTACCATGGATGAGCTGGCCGAGGTTTGCAGGGGGATAAGTCAGAACTCATCGGGCAGCCCCGTTAGGGAGTATGGCAACGAGTACGCCGTTAGAGGGATTGCTCGCACATACGATGTGGAGGAGTTAGCCTCATCATACATTAAATCGCAAAACGACAAACCCGTTAGGGTTAGAGATGTGGCAGATGTGGTGATTGGTGCTGCCGTAAAAATGGGCTACGCATCGGGAAATGCTGAACCTGCAATTATTATCTCCGTTTCAAAACAGCCAAATACCAATACGCTTGAGCTAACTCAGCGAATTGAGGCAAATCTTGCGGAAATTCAAAAGACACTCCCTCCAGATGTTGTCTTGGATACAAAAATATTCCGACAAGCCGATTTTATTGAGACCTCGGTACAAAATGTGCAGAGAGCTCTCATTGAAGGGGCAATCTTTGTGGTTATCATCCTATTCCTTTTCCTTGGAAGTTTTCGCACTACCATAATCTCATTGCTGGCTATTCCACTTTCTCTTCTTGGTGCAATCATTGTGATGAAGCTACTTGGCCTCAACATCAACACCATGAGTTTAGGAGGAATGGCCATTGCCATAGGTTCCCTGGTTGACGACTCAATTATTGATGTGGAAAATATTTACAAACGGCTGCGGCAAAACAGGTTGTTGAGTAAGCAGGAACGCAAATCGGCCTTTAGCGTTGTGTTCGAAGCATCAAAGGAGATCAGAGCATCCATTTTAAATGCTACGCTCATCATCATGGTTGCATTTCTTCCGCTATTTTTTCTTTCGGGAATGGAGGGACGAATGTTACAGCCACTTGGAATTGCATTCATTGTCTCCCTTTTTGTGTCGCTTATTGTTGCAATGACCCTTACGCCTCTTCTTGCCAAAATGATGCTTACCAACGAAAAATTCCTTGCTCGCAACGCGAAGGAGAAGTGGTTGGTGAGAAAAATCACAGGAATGTACGAGAAATCGTTGATTTGGTCGTTGAGGCATAAGAAAGTAGTACTTTCTTTTACCCTATTGCTTTTCCTTTCATCGCTTTTTCTATTCACACAGATGGGCCGCAGCTTCCTACCCGAGTTCAACGAGGGGTCGTTAACCCTTTCGGTGGTCACCCAACCCGGGACATCCCTCGAGGAAAGCAATAGGATTGGTAACCTGGTAGAAACAGAGCTGCTTCAAATACCCGAGATCAAAACTACTGCCCGCAGAACGGGTATGGGTGAACTCGATGAGCACTCGCAAACCACCAATAGTGCCGAGATAGATGTGAACTTTACGCTGGATGAAAGAGATCGGCAGGAATTCCTCCACGATGTTCGAACCACACTTGCTGGAATACCTGGGATTGCCGTAACTGTGGGGCAACCCCTAGGCCATAGAATTGACCATATGCTCTCGGGTACAAGAGCAAATATCGCTATTAAGCTTTTTGGCACCGACCTTAACCGAATGTTCACAGTTGGTAACGAGATAAAAAGTGCCATTGCTGATATTGAGGGTTTGGTTGATATCAACGTGGAGCAGCAGGTGGAAACACCTCAAATTCAAATCAGAGCGAACAGAGACATGCTTGCCGCATACGGAATAACGGTGAACGAGTTTAACCATTTTATTGATATAGCTTTTGGTGGTGAAAAGCTGGCCGATATTTACGAAGGGCAACGAAGATTCGACCTAGTTTTGAAACTTAAGGATGATTACACCCAGAGCATCGAAGGGATTAGAGCGGCACTTATTGATACCCACGATGGCAAGAAAGTTCCTTTAGAACAGGTTGCCGAAGTGGTTTCGGTATCGGGACCAAGCTCAATAAGCCGGGAGAATGTACAGCGCAAGATTGTTATCTCAGCCAACGTATCGGGGGGCGATTTACGAGGCGTAGTTGATCAGATTCAGGATCAAGTCTCGCAGAACATCACCCTGCCAGAAGGATTCTGGGTTGAGTACGGTGGGCAGTTCGAGAGTGAGGCCAAGGCCTCACAAACGCTAATTATCACATCAATCCTAGCCATCTTCATAATTTTTATGCTGCTCTTCCAAGAGTTTAAGGATTTTAAGTTGGCCGGGATTATACTTTTAAACCTTCCTTTGGCCTTAATCGGGGGAGTGTTCTCAATTTATTTCTCATCGGGGATACTTAGCATTCCAGCAATCATTGGATTCATAACCCTATTTGGAATTGCCACACGAAATGGAATTCTGTTAATTTCCAGGTATCAGCATTTGCATGAACTAGGAACATCGTTAAACGATACAATTATTTTAGGATCAGCCGATAGGTTAAACCCAATTCTTATGACAGCATTAACGGCTGCGCTTGCGCTAATTCCGCTGGCAGTGCAGGGGGACCTCCCGGGGAACGAGATACAGTCGCCTATGGCAAAGGTGATTCTTGGAGGGCTATTAACATCTACCTTGCTAAACATCTATATTGTTCCGGCAATTTACTTTATCGCCTCAAAGCATATGGGGTTAAACAAAAGGAAGGAGAACTACAATGAAAACAGCTAAGTATATCATTCTACTGCTTATTCTTTTCGGTGAATTTCAGGTGAAAAGTCAAGATAATGTTAACACCGCTCTTACTTCTATTGAAGAGAACAACCCAACCATTGCTGCGCTTAAAGCTCAAATGGATTACCAAAAGGCCGAGGCTCGAACTAACCTGTTACCCCCAAACCCAACCATTGAGGGTGGCCGATTTCCTGCTGTTGAGGGTGCTGGTGTAAAGTACGCCTGGGGCGTTAGCCAGAATTTCGAGTTTCCCACGGTGTATGCCAAGCGCAATCAGCTGGCCAAAACCAACGACAAGCTTGCCGATGTGAGTTTCAGCGCAGCAAGGCAGGAGGTTTTGCTGCAAGCCAAGCACATTATTCTGGAGTATATACAAGCAAAGCGAATGCTTGCCGAGTTGAGTGAGCGCGAAGAGTTGTCCAGCAATATACTACTCATCATCAAAAAAAAGGTTGATGCTGGCCAGGCAACCGCAATGGATTTGAATAATGCGCGGTTACGATTGGTTGAGGCAACGCAGAACGCCAGCAATATGAGATCACAAAAAAATATTTTGCATCGCAAAATTGTGCTGCTTAATGGCGGGCAAGAGCTGGCTGTGACCGACTCGCTGCTTTTGCTTTTGCCGCTGGACGAAAGGGAGACCGTTTTCAACCAGTTTGTTCAGTCCGATCCTCGCTTTGTAGCAAGCCAACAAATGGTGGCAATGGCCGAGCAGAACAAGCGGCTGGTAGCGCATCAGGGATTACCCGAGCTAAATATTGGCTACCAGTCGGAGCAAACCGATGCGGAGCATTTTACCGGTTTCAAGGCTGGCCTTTCCATACCTTTATGGGGAAACTCTGGAAATCGTAGAGCTGCAGCCATAAAACTGAATACATCGCAGGCCCAAGCCCATAGCCAGCGGGTAATGCTCGAGTTGGAGTTTGAGGCGCTGTACCAGCAAACGCTGAGTATCAAATCGCAGCTCGATGAGCTACAGAAAGCCCTAACGAGCAACAATAACTTGGAGCTAATCCAGCGTGCCCTTGAGGCTGGTGAGGTTTCGGTAATCGATTTTTTTAACGAGGTAACATTCCTTTACGAGATTATCGATAAGGTTTTTGAGCTGGAGCTGCAGTATGCCAAGCGCTATGCCGAGCTGCATAGGTTTGAGCTGTAGGTTTTTTAATCTTTTTGTAGGTTTTAATTCACAAACGATTTGTACGCTGACCGATAATTTACTATATTTGGTCAACACACAAACTGATTTGGTATGAGTTCAATGTATGATTTTTCCGCAAGGGCGGTTGAAATGGTTAAAGTAGCCAATATTCGACCTCAAATTGAGTGGCTAAAGCAGAACGAAAGGCTAATTGGAATTAAGGGGAGTAGGGGAGTTGGTAAAACCACCCTGCTGTTGCAGTACGCAAAAACGTTGCTAAAAAAAGAGACTTTTGTTTATATAAGCCTCGATAATCTATACTTCACCGAGAATAGTTTACTCAATTTTGCCGATGAGTTTTACAAAAACGGGGGTAAAGTTTTACTGATCGACGAGGTTCATCATTACCCCAATTGGTCGTTGGAATTGAAAAATATTTACGATATTTTTCCTGATTTAAAAGTAGTTTATACCGGCTCATCTCTTCTTCATCTTGCAAAGGGACGAAGTGATTTATCGAGACGAAGTGTGGTTTACAATTTGCCAGGGTTGTCGCTAAGAGAGTTTATTAACTTTTCTACAAAGTTAAATTTAGCTCCAATTTCATTGGATGAGATATTGGCTAACCATGAATCGGTTGCCAAGCAAATTTGGAAAGAAACAAAACCCATAAAATGGTTTAATCAGTACATCAACCACGGATACTACCCGTTTTTTTTAGAGGGGATTGATAATTATCATCACAAGTTGAATGGGGTAATTCTCCAGGTACTTGAAAGCGATTTACCCTATATTTCTGGAGTTAGTTATAGTAACATAAACAAATTGAAGCAATTACTTTATGTTATATCCGAGAGCGTTCCGTTTAAGCCAAATATTGAGAAACTCAGCGAAAGGATTGGAATATCAAAGAATACCCTAAAGGATTATCTTCATTATCTCAACGACGCCCTGCTTATAAGTATGTTGTATTCTGATAGCAAAGGTATAAGTCGATTAACAAAACCCGATAAAATTTATTTGCACAACACCAACCTTATGTTTGCATTAGCAAATAATTCATCAAACATTGGTAATTTGCGAGAAACTTTTTTCTACAATACCCTAAGCGCAAAGCACGGGGTTAGCTACACGCCAAAAGGCGATTTTTTGATTGATGGTCGCTACACCTTTGAAGTTGGGGGTAAAAAAAAAAGTCAGAAACAAATTCAGGGGGTAGAGAATGCTTACCTAGCCGTTGATGGCATTGAGACTGGGTATGGCAATCAAATACCCTTGTGGCTATTTGGGTTCATATATTAAAAACCATTAATGATCTTAAACAAACTTTGTGGTTGGGTGTTTGAAAGTGAAAAATCTAGAGTAATGCAACGAAAAAAGCTCATTCAGCTGGCTCTTATCCTAACCATAGTAACACTTATCTACAATCTCGTAGAGGGTTTAGTGTCTGTTTTCTTTGGCATTAGCGACGATACGCTCGTGCTCCTTGGCTTTGGGGTCGATAGCTTTGTAGAGATGATATCGGCATTTGGAATTCTGCATATGGTGCTTAGGATGCGTAAGTCGCAGGCCGATACCCCCGATATATTCGAGAAGAATGCCCTTAGAATTACTGGTACAGCATTTTATTTACTAACCCTAGGGCTCATAGCTGGCGTTGCAGTCAACTTTTACACTGGCGAAGAGCCAGAGACTACAGCTGTGGGCATAATTGTCTCCTCGGTATCAATACTAACCATGTGGTTCTTGATGCGCGCAAAACTAAATGTTGGTCGTAAGCTCAACTCTGCAGCCATTATTGCCGATGCTAACTGCACCAAGACCTGTTTTTACCTTTCGTTTGTGCTGTTGGCTTCAAGTCTGCTGTATGAACTTACGGGAATAGGTTGGGTCGATAATTTGGGATCGCTGGGGATAGCCTGGTTTGCCTTTACCGAGGGGCGCGAGGCGTTTGAGAAAGCACGTAAAGGAAATTTTACCTGCGCCTGCCATGGCGATTGCCATTAGTTTTTATATTTGCAAAAACCATTTGTCATTATTCATTAAACATTAAACATTTCACCATGGATCCAAAAGATAAAGTCCTAGAGACAATCAAAAAGGCTGGCAAGCCAATGAAAGCTGGCGAGGTGGCCGAGGCCACTGGAATCGATAAGAAAGAGGTTGACAAAAACATCAAAAAACTCGTTGCCGAGGGTGTACTTCACTCCCCAGTTCGGTGCTTTTACGATGTGAAAAAGTAGATTCGTTTATTGTTTTTCAACACAGACCTGCCCGCTGGCAGGCGGGGACACAGAGACACAGAGGTAATTTTTTCTCTGTGACTCCGTGCCTCTGTGTTTTCTCAATCTCTCTCCCCCCCCGAAAAAATCACCTACCAATTATCATTGTTCGTTACTCCTACAATTCATACCTTTAGCAAAACTTTCCTAATTCAACTTACTATGAGAAAAATACATCTATGGTTGATGTTGGTTTTGCTGTTGGCATCGTCGTGCAATACCAGCCAAAAATCAACCGAGCCAATTATTGGACCCGCTAACATAACGGTCGAGAATGGATTGCTAACCCCCGAGGTGCTCTGGTCGTTTGGCCGACTGGGCGAGGTGGCCGTGTCGCCCAATGGCGAAAAGATTGCCTACACCGTTTCGTTCTACTCCATTGAGCAGAACCGCAGCAATAGCGAGGTGTTTGTGATGAATGCCGATGGCACCAACAAAACCCAAATTACCCAAACTGCTGCCCACGAGTTTAACCTGGCCTGGGTTAATAACCAAACCATAGCATTTATATCCACCGAGGGAGATGTTGCACAGATTTGGACTATGGATACAGAGGGCAAAAACCGCAAAAAGGTTTCAGATTTTGATGGGGATATCAACGGCTTTGCCATTTCGCCCACAGGCGATAAAATCCTTTTCATCAGCGAGGTGAAGGTTGATAAATCTACTGAGGATATTTACCCCGACCTGCCCAAGGCCAGCGGCATGATGTACGAAGATTTGATGTACCGCCACTGGGATACCTGGGAGGATGGCTACTACAGCCATATCTTTATTGCTGATTTTACGGGTGACAAGGTGCTGAATCCTGTTGATATTATGCCCAATGAGCCCTACGACTCGCCCCTAAAACCCTTTGGCGGGATGGAGGAGATTGCTTGGACTCCATGCGGAAAGGCCATTGCTTACACCTGCAAGAAGCTAACCGGCAAGGAGTACTCCTTTAGCACAAATTCCGATATCTACCTTTATAGTGTTGAGAAGGCCGAAACCAAAAACCTTACCGAGGGGATGATGGGCTACGACTGGCAGCCAACCTTTTCGCCTAGCGGCGATAGAATGATTTGGCTATCGATGGAGCGTGCCGGTTTTGAGGCCGATAAAGAGCGGGTATTTATGATGGATATGGAGTCGGGCGAAAAAACTTACCTAACCCCCCATTTCGATCACTCACCCTCGAATATTCAGTGGACACCCGATGGCAAGGCTATCTATTTCGTTGCAGGTGTTGAGGCTACACATCAAATTTACAGGATGGATATAGATACACGCGAGATTACAGCCATAACAGAGGGACTTCACGACTACCATTCCCTTGCCATTGCTGGCGATATGCTTATTGGCGATAGGGTATCAATGGTATCACCAGCCGAGATTTTCAGCATCGATCCAACCAGTGGCGAGCAAAAGCAGATATCTGCAATCAATAATCATATTCTTAGTCAGCTAACCATGCCAACGGTTGAGCGACGTTGGATCAAATCGAGCGATGGCAAGATGGTTCACACCTGGGTGGTTCTCCCACCTAATTTCGATGAGAATCAAAAGTATCCAGCCATTTTATACTGCGAGGGAGGTCCGCAAAGTCCAGTTAGCCAGTTCTGGAGCTACCGTTGGAATTTCTCCATCATGGCATCCAATGGGTACGTTGTGGTTGCTCCAGCGCGCCGCGGCTCGCTTACCTTTGGTCAGGCCTGGACCGATGAGATCAGCAAGGATCACGGAGGGCAGGAGATGCGCGATCTGCTGGCGGCTATCGATGAGGTAAAGCAGGAACCTTGGGTTGACGAAACCCGGCTAGGAGCCGTGGGCGCAAGCTACGGTGGTTACACCGTATTCTGGTTGGCAGGTAATCACGATAAGCGATTCAAAGCGTTTATCTCGCATTGCGGCGTGTTCCATTCCGAGATGGAGTATATGACCACCGAGGAGATGTTTTTCGATCAGTGGGAGATGGGCGGTGCGCCATGGGAAACCGATAACAAGGTGGCCATGAACAGCTACAAGCATAGTGCCCATAACTACGTAAAGAATTGGGATACGCCAATTTTAGTTATCCACGGCGGAAAGGATTTCCGAATTCCTTATACCCAAGGGATGGCAGCATTTAACACGGCACAAATGCTTGGTGTGCCAAGTAAATTCCTTTTCTTCCCCGACGAGAACCACTGGGTGCTAAAACCACAAAACGGTATCCTTTGGCAACGGGAGTTTAAAGGGTGGTTGGATAAGTGGTTGAAAGATTAGTTTTTTTTCTTATATGACAATAGTCCGGGTGCGACTTTAAGTTGTGCCCAGACTATTTATTATAACTAGCGCCTCGTAGCGCTATAACGGTCTCCATTACCACAGAACATTTTCAACGCCTCGTAGAGGTGCAATAGCGATAGAACAGTGAATTTTCGTATACCCAGGAGCACCCCGTAGAGGTGCAATAGGTTCTTCAATTATTATTTGGGTTTATTATCGCACCCCTACAGCCTGCCTGCCTTCGGCAGTTAGGCAGGGGTGCTGATCCCTTTTTGTTCCATCGTTCAATCGCTATGTTGCCCCGCTGGGGCAAAAATATTCAAAGGGATTATATGCCTATGAAGAATTAAATTTGTTGAAGTTCCCTTACACACGATTGCAATATTCAGCTGATAATTATCGTGAAACAAGAATAATTTGCCACCCCTTAGGGTTGAGATATCGATATAGGATATTATCGTATATTACAATTAGCACCCCGTAGGGTTGCAATAGGTTCTTCATCCTTCTATTAACCCCCTAATCACCACCGAGGCCATTAAACATCCAAATAGCGGAGGCATGTACGAGATGGTGCCAATGGTGGTTTTTTTATTGGGCTCGCCCTCGCAGGGAGTCATGGCGTGCTCAGGCACCTCTTCGGTGGAGAATACCACCTGAAAACCTTCCCTAACACCAAGTCGCCCCAACCGTTTGCGCAGTACTCTGGCCAGTGGGCAAATGCGCGATTTGGAGAAATCTGCAATCTCAACTTTTGTCGGATCGAGTTTTCCTCCACTCCCCATGGAGCTAACCAGCCTAAGCCCCTTTTGCAGGGAGTGATATATCAGAAAGATTTTTGGCGAAAGCGTATCGATGGCATCCACCACGTAATCGAATTTTGTCTCCAGAATCTCAATCATCCTATCATCGCGGATGTACTCTTGTATGATATGCAGCCTGAGCTCCGGGTTTATATCCATTAGCCTATTGCCAACAACTTGAGCCTTTGGCTTGCCGGTTGTGCTTACCAGGGCAGGTAGCTGCCGGTTTCGGTTGCTAGGGTTTAATGTATCTCCATCCACAATGGTCATTTCGCCCACCCCGGCGCGGCAAATTTGCTCGGCAGCGTAGGCACCTACACCTCCTAAACCAACAACAAGGATGTGTTTGCTTTTTAGTGAGTTAATTGCGTCCACGCCTATCAGTAGCTGAGTACGTTCTTGCCAGCTCATATTTTTTCAAAATTAATACTTTGCAAAAGTATCAAAAATTGGTGGGCTACACCACTTTTAAAAATTGAACATGCACACAAAATATGTTGCACAACAAGTGGTTATATGCTCAAAAACTGATTTTTATCTTACCCGAATTAGATCGTTACCTAGTACTTTTGTACCTACTAAATACTAAACCCCCACAAGCTATGAAGATTACTCACATTGAACACATTGGCATTGCCGTAAAGAGTTTAGACGAAGCCATTCCGTTTTACGAAAACGTATTCGGGCTTAAGTGCTATAACGTTGAAGAGGTTAAGGAACAAAAAGTGAAAACCGCCTTCTTCATGGTTGGCCAAACAAAGATTGAGCTGCTAGAGTCAACCGATCCCGAGGGACCAATTGGTAAGTTTATTGAGAAAAAAGGGGAAGGTGTACATCACATTGCTTATGCAGTTGACAAGATTGAGGATCAGCTTCAAACTGCAGAGGAAAAAGGGGTTAACCTGATTGATAAATCACCTCGCAAGGGCGCCGAGGGGCTCGATATTGCATTCCTTCATCCAAAGTCAACCTTTGGTGTGCTTACCGAGCTGTGCGAAAATAAGAACAAGTAATCTACAACATTGATAATACTTTCAAAATACTAGTTAAAATGACTAAGACCCAGGAGCAAAAGATTCAGGAGCTAATTGAGCTGCGCGAGAGAGCGAAGCTCGGAGGAGGCGAGAAACGCATTGCAGCCCAGCATCAAAAGGGAAAATTTACTGCCCGCGAGCGCATCGATATGCTGCTTGATGAGGGCAGTTTCGAAGAGTTCGATATGTTCGTATCGCACCGTTGCATCGACTTTGGATTGGAGAAGGAGACATACCTATCCGATGGCGTTGTTACTGGATATGGCACGATCGATGGCCGGTTGGTGTACGTTTTCTCACAGGACTTCACCGTGTTTGGGGGCTCACTTTCGGAGATGTTTGCCGCTAAGATATGCAAGATTATGGATATGGCCATGAAGGTTGGTGCTCCGGTAATTGGGATCAACGATAGCGGTGGAGCACGTATTCAGGAAGGTGTGAAGAGTTTGGGTGGTTATGCCGAGATTTTCCAGCGTAACATTCTTGCCTCTGGTGTTATTCCACAGATATCTGCAATTTTTGGGCCTTGCGCAGGGGGTGCAGTATACTCACCAGCACTTACCGATTTCATTATTATGAGCCGCAACACCAGCTACATGTTTGTAACTGGCCCTAAGGTGGTGAAAACCGTAACCGGTGAAACGGTAACTGCCGATCAGCTGGGTGGTGCCGATGTGCATGCATCTAAATCGGGTGTGGCTCACTTTGTATCCGACTCCGAGGAGGAGGGCATCATGCTTATCAGAAAGTTGCTAAGTTACCTTCCGCAGAACAACCTTGAGGATCCCCCAGTTGCTCCATGCGAAGACCCCATTGATAGGCTTGAAGATAGGCTGAATGAGATTATCCCAGAGGTGGCCAATAAACCTTACAATGTGATTGATGTGATTGAAGCCATTGCCGACTATGGTGAGTACCTTGAGGTGCATCGCCATTATGCACCAAACATCGTTACTGGGTTTGCTCGATTCAACGGTATGCCAGTAGGTATTGTAGCCAACCAGCCAAAGTATATGGCTGGTGTTCTCGACATTAACGCATCTCGCAAAGCCGCACGCTTTGTACGTTTCTGCGATGCTTTCAATATCCCAATAGTTACCCTAGTTGATGTTCCTGGATTCCTGCCAGGTACGGGACAGGAGTACAACGGTATTATTCTTCACGGAGCTAAGCTGCTATTTGCATACGGTGAGGCAACAGTACCAAAGGTAACTGTAATCCTCCGTAAGGCCTACGGTGGCGCATACGACGTGATGAGCTCTAAGCACCTACGGGGTGATATTAACTACGCTTGGCCGGGTGCCGAGATTGCAGTTATGGGGCCCAAGGGAGCCATTGAGGTGCTTCTTAGCCGTGAGCTAGAAACCATTGAGGACGAGAAGGCCAAGGCCGAGTTCCTGCTTAAGAAGGAGAATGAGTACAAGGATAAGTTTGCTAACCCATACGTAGCGGCCAAGTTTGGCTATCTCGACGATGTGATTGAGCCTAGGAATACTCGTTTCCGTATTATCAGGGCATTGCAGTCGTTGCAAACCAAGAAGGATCTGAACCCACCGCGTAAGCACTCCAATTTACCACTTTAAATCCACAGCAGAGCTATGAATATAAGTCCAATTCTATTATCCGCTGCTCAAACCAATGCTGCCGAGGAGTTCGTGAAGCTCGATCCCTATGGTGTGGGGATGGCCGCCATGGCCATGCTAGTGGTGATATCCGTGCTAGCCATTTCAGCCATAGTTTTCCAGAATATCGATAACCTCATCCATTTTGTTACCAAGCTGTTTGCCAAGAGCAAGCCAAAGGCTAACCAGCAAGAGGGTGAAGAGAAAACCGAGAAGGTTAAGTCGAGCGGAGAGGAGATAGCAGCCATTGCTATGGCTATGCACCTTTTTAAAAGCGAGCTGCATGATCAGGAGAGCCTAACCCTTACCATCAACAAGATATCAAGGGCTTACTCGCCATGGAGCAGCAAGATATATGGTATAATGAACAAAGCAGTTAAACGAAATCCTTACTCGAAATAATACATCAACATGAAGAACTATAAGTTTACTATACACGGCAATCAGTACGATGTAAATGTCGTTTCCGTAGAGGACAATATTGCCGAGGTTGAAGTGAATGGAACCAGCTATAAGGTGGAGATGGAGAAACCTATTCAGCAAACCAAAACGCCTAAGCTTGTACGTGCAACAGCTGTTCCTTCTACCGACAGCCATCCAGCCGTTACCAAAACCAGTGCGCCATCGGCACCCAAGGGAGCAGGTTACGTTAAGTCTCCTCTGCCTGGTGTTATCCTCGATCTGTACGTGAAGGAAGGTGAAATAGTTAAGAAAGGGCAGAAGTTGCTTTGCCTTGAGGCAATGAAGATGGAGAACAACATTGACTCCGACAAGGATGGCAAGATCGTAAAAATTAATGTGAACAAGGGTGACTCGGTAATGGAAGGCGACATCCTAGTAACCATAGGAGAGTAACAGTATGGACGGACAAAGTTTTTTTAGCTTTTTAACAGAACACCTCCTCCATTTCTACAGTAATACCGGTTTCTCAAACTTTACATGGGGCCACGGCATTATGATAACCATTGGGCTGTTCTTCATTTACTTGGCCATTGCTAAGGAGTGGGAGCCTATGCTGCTAATACCCATTGGGTTTGGTATTATTGTGGGGAATATCCCTTTTACCGAAGGGTTTATGGTTGGTATTTACGAGGAGGGGTCGGTACTTAACTATCTGTACTTTGGGGTTAGGTACGGTGTGTATCCTCCCTTGATATTCTTGGGGATTGGGGCAATGACCGATTTCTCAACCCTGATATCAAATCCAAAGTTAATACTTATAGGTGCTGCTGCACAGTTTGGTATATTTGGTGCTTATGCCCTTGCTCTTGCCCTCGGATTTACAGGGGCCGAGGCAGGTGCTATTGGAATTATTGGTGGTGCCGATGGTCCGACGGCTATCTTTATTAGCTCTAAGCTGGCTCCTCACCTTATGGGTGCTATTGCCATCTCGGCATACTCGTACATGGCTCTCGTGCCTGTTCTTCAACCACCCATCATGCGGTTGCTAACTACCCCAAAGGAGAGGGTGATTAGAATGAAACCCCCACGTACCGTTACCAAGCTGGAGAAGATCCTTTTCCCCATCATAGGTATGCTACTCACAACTTTTGTGGTGCCTAGTGGCTTACCTCTATTGGGTATGCTTTTCTTTGGTAATCTGCTTAAGGAGAGTGGTGTAACCCGTCGCTTGGCAGAAACCGCTCGGGGGCCTCTGGTTGATATTGTTACCATTCTGCTGGGGCTTACTGTTGGTGCCTCTACCCAAGCCACAGTGTTTTTAAACTCATCGTCGATAATAATATTCGCTTTGGGGGCCGCATCGTTTATCCTTGCCACCACTACAGGTATTCTATTCGTTAAGTTTATGAACCTATTCCTAAGCAAAGAGAATAAGATCAATCCGCTGATTGGTAACTCTGGCGTATCGGCAGTACCCGATAGCGCAAGGGTTTCGCACCACATCGGGATGGAGTACGATAAGTCTAACTACCTGCTTATGCACGCCATGGCCCCTAACGTTGCCGGCGTTATTGGTAGCGCAGTGGCAGCAGGTATACTGCTTAGCTTCCTTTACTAAGAACATACCGCACTTTATTAGCGAAAACCGACAGGATTGCTGTCGGTTTTTTCTATTTTTACAGGCAACACTTTTTTGATGATAAAGTATACATATTCCAGATGACCCGTAAAGAACGATTCGAGAAAGTAATTGAATATTTCAAGGAGAGTATGCCCGTAGCCGAAACCGAGCTGCACTTTACTAATCCTTACGAGTTAGTAGTTGCCACCATACTGTCGGCGCAATGCACCGATAAAAGGGTAAATATGATTACTCCTGCTTTTTTCGAACGGTTTCCAACACCCGAAGCTTTAGCGGTTGCTCAGCAAGAAGCCGTTTTTGAGGTGATAAAGTCATGCTCATACCCCAATAATAAAGCTAAGAATTTGGTGGGTATGGCTAAAGGTGTGGTGGAAAGGTTCAATGGTGAAATTCCTACTGACCTTAAAGATTTGCAAACCCTACCCGGGGTGGGACGGAAGACTGCAAACGTGGTTGCCTCAGTGGCGTTTAATACAGCGGCCATAGCCGTGGATACACACGTATTTAGGGTTGCTCGCCGTATTGGTTTGTCGCATAATGCCAAAACTCCACTCGAAACAGAAAGGCAGTTGATGAAATATATTCCTCATGACCTCTGGGCGGTGGCACACCATTGGCTAATTCTGCATGGGCGATATACCTGCACAGCCCGCTCACCCAAGTGTTCCTCGTGCGGTATAGCTGCTTGGTGTAAAGAGTTTCCAAAGCTTAGCAAATAGTAAAGGCGGCCGTTGGCCGCCTTTACTATTTATGGTTGGGGTTTTAGAACCTTTCGTATCCATCATCGTCCTTAGGGCCGATGTTGCCCCCCAGGTTCAACTTCACGCCTCCCTTCCCCTTTATAGGCTGGGGAGTTTCTTTTGGAGGAATTGTTTTAAGCTTTGGTTTTGCCTCTGGTTTTGGAATTGGTTTCACTGGTTTGACCGGTGCTACCACCCTTTTAGCAAACACACTGCTGCTCCGCTAGGTTTTAAAGAAGCTAATGATTTGCTTTAGCTTCTCAGCCTCACCATTCATCTTCTCCGAGCTGGTTACTAACACATCTGCATTAGCAGCATTCTGTTGAGTAACATTGTTCAGCTGTTGTATCGCATAGTTAATCTGCTCAGCACCGTTATTCTGCTCAACGCTACCTGCTGTAATCTCTTGAATTAGCACCGATGTGCGTTTTATTTCAGGTATTATCTCACGGATAAGGTCAACGGAAGATTCGGTGTTGGTTACGCTCTCCTTGGAGAGTTTCAGTATCTCGTCGGCGGCAACCTTGCTACGCTCAGCTAGCTTACGCACCTCGGCAGCTACAACCGCAAATCCTTTCCCGTGCTCACCAGCCCGAGCTGCTTCAACAGCAGCGTTCAGGGCTAGCAGATTGGTTTGGAAAGCGATGTCGTTAACAATGTTGATCCGATCGGAAATCTTTTTGATGGAGCTCATACTTTTTTCCGATTCGGCGCCAATCTTCTCAATATCTACCGCAAGCTTGTCAGCGATCTTGTTGGTGTTGCTAGCGTTCTCAGTGTTTTGTTGGATGTTAGCCACCATCTCCTCCATCGATGACGACACCTCCTCTGCGCTACTTGCTTGTGTTGATGCCCCACCAAGAATACCCTGAGCAATGTTATTTAGCTCCATGCTGGCAGTGGCAATCTCACTAGAGCCCTCAATAATTGAATTTACGGTGTCACGCAATCTACCTATCATCGCTTTAAGGTCGAACAGCAGCTTGGCAATCTCATCGCTTCCCTTAATTTCAAAATCAAACATAAGGTCTCCGTTGGCGAGTTTCGAAATGGCATCCGAAGCGGTATTGATGGATTGCTTGATGGTTGTGGTGATGTATACAGAAATTACTATGCCAAACAATACAATGAGCAAGCCTCCAATGATGATAAATATGCGGAAGAACGATGTGGAAGCCTCGATTTGTTCGTACGCAATTACTGCTTCGTTTTGCTGGTTTGCTAAAAGCTCTGCAAGCTGCTCAAGAATTTGGTCGGTGGTGGTGATAATTGTACCACCAGCATCAACCATACCCTCAACATCCATAAGGATTAGAAAGTCGTTATAGCTATCAAACGAGTTGAGTTGCGACATGACATGCTTGTGGTCGCGAAAGAGGGTTTCGGTGACCTTTTGATTCACTTCATTGAACAGCTCCCTATCCGAAGCATTCCAGTTCTCAATTAACGGTCTAATCTCATTAACGACACCCGGGTAAAGGGAGTTATGAAGCTCAACAAGTCGATTCTTGTCCGGGGTACCAGGCAGCTTATCTATATACACCCAGTTCTTAATCAGCAATTTTGACTCAGCCACTAGATTTTGCAGCTCAATAAGCCGGTTTACTGAGGGGGTGTTCTGTTCGGATAGCTTACGGTTGATTTCATCATTTTGTGTAAGTATAACAAAAGTTACAATTGACGAGATGATAAACAAACCAATTATTAGTCCGAACCCGATAAAAAGTTTTTTCGATAGTGAAAACTTAACTTCCATAGTTGGCAGGTTGTTATTAGTAGATGTTGGTTGCTAGATTGTAAAGTTGATCGTTTACGTTAAAACCTTTATTCCTCATATTTCCACGGTTAATTTCTAGCTCGAGTTTGGAAACCCTTGTGTTGTAAACAAGGCTAATGTCTGCTCCGGCTCCACGCCGTGCCGAACCATACTTGTCGCTAATAATCATCGTGCATGAGCCTCCCGCTTTAGCAGCAATTTGCTCAACATTGTCGAATTGCGACTCGGGAACAAAAAGAATGTTTGCCTTGGTTATGTCGGCAATTGTTGCAAAGTTCTTCACCTCAACTTGCTGAGTTGCCACCCGCCTAACCTGTAGCGCTAGCAACTCGTTTAGTAGTGCTGGTTCGTTACCTACAATGGCAACTACAAAGTTACCTTGTTTCCCTTCGGGGCACCACTCAACCAAACGGGTTAGCTGATAAATTAGTGCTGTTTGTAGTTTTTCCTTCTGCGCGTTAGCATTTATGCTAAGCATTAGCATTAACACCAAAGCCAATGGCTTAAAAAAAGAAAAAGCTTTCGTCCTGTTCATCTGTTCAAGTTTTATTTTAAAAAATAAGTGTTTTCAGCTTTAATTTAAACCCAGAGGGCAGCATGAATATTTTGTATGTACGCAGCTAACCAAAAAAGGTTCGAGAAATACCTATGCCACGGTTCTGTTTTAACGATGATTGATGTCACCTTATCTGTTGTGAGACAAAAATTTCAATCATGCAAAGATACGGATATATTTGTTAATATTTCTTATCTTTGAGGCCTCAAATAGTTGATTATCAAAATCATTTTACATATATAAAAGATTTTCAATAGGATGAAACTATCCATTTATAACACGTTATCCCGAAAGAAGGAAGAATTTAAGGCTCTAAACCCTCCAAACGTAGGCCTCTATGTTTGTGGTCCAACCGTTTATGGCGATCCGCACCTTGGGCATGCTCGACCTGCCATTACATTCGACCTGCTTTTTAGGTTCCTAAAACATTTAGATTATAAGGTTCGCTACGTTCGCAATATTACCGACGTCGGCCATTTGGAGAATGATGCCGATGAGGGAGAGGATAAGATTGCCAAGAAAGCGCGTCTCGACCAGCTTGAACCAATGGAGATTGTGCAGCACTATACCCTTAGGTACCATGATGCAATGAAGATGCTTAACGTTTTGCCTCCCAGCATTGAGCCACGTGCAAGTGGGCACATCATCGAGCAGATAGAGCTAGTGAAGAGGATTCTAGATAATGGGTTTGCCTATGAGAGCAATGGGTCCATTTACTTTGATGTAGAAACGTACCACAAGAAGCATCGCTATGGCAAGCTATCGGGACGGGTTATTGAGGATATGATGTCGAGCACTCGTGAACTCGATGGGCAGGACGAGAAGCGCAATGGTATCGACTTTGCACTTTGGAAAAAAGCCGCCCCAGAGCACATCATGCGCTGGCCTTCACCATGGAGTGTAGGTTTCCCTGGTTGGCACCTTGAGTGTTCAGCAATGAGCACCAAGTATTTGGGCGAACCTTTCGATATTCATGGTGGAGGGATGGATCTACTGTTTCCGCATCATGAGTGTGAGATAGCCCAAAGCGTAGCTGCCAATGGTAAGGAGGCTGTTCGCTACTGGATGCATAACAATATGATCACTATCAATGGGCAAAAGATGGGTAAGTCGCTGGGCAACTTTATTACCCTCGATGAGCTATTCACTGGGCAGCATAGGCTGCTTGAGCAGGCCTATAGCCCAATGACCATACGTTTCTTTATACTGCAAGCCCACTACCGTTCTACGCTCGACTTTTCCAACGAAGCCCTTCAGGCTGCTGAGAAGGGGTTAGGGCGCCTAATGGCTGCTTCCCGAATGCTATCCAAGGTGAAACCTTCAAAAAGTTCATCGGTAAATGTAGATGATTTAAAAGATAAAGCATTTGCTGCGCTTTGTGATGATTTGAATAGCCCCATAGCCATTGCTACATTGTTCGACTGGGTGCGGATTATCAACTCCCTTGCCGAGGGGAAGGAGCAGATTACACAACCCGATCTTGATGAGTTGACTTCTGTTTTCAACAACTTGATGTTTGATATACTTGGCCTTACTGATGAGCAAACTGCAGGATCGAAACACGCTGAGCTTACCGGAAAGCTAATAGAGCTTTTGCTCGAGATGCGGATGCAGGCTAAGGCCAATAAGGATTATGCCACATCCGACCGAATTCGCGATCAACTCACAAACCTAGGCGTTACGGTAAGAGATAGAAAAGATGGTTTCGATTGGGAGCTATAGCGAATTACTTATAACTCATATGCTGGGGCTGAGAATGAGAGCTGAACCCCATCGTTGGCAACCTTTAGCGTTACGTTTCGGCCCAGCATAAGGGCAAGGTTTTCGTCGAGGTGACCAGCAGGGAACCCAAAGCATACAGGGTAATCGTATTCGGCAACGGCATTGCTAATTATTTCAATTGCGCCTTGTCCGTAGGGTATGGTGTTGTCTTTCATGCTGGTCATCCCACCAATCACTAATCCCGCAAGCTGGCTCAACTTTGCGCTGCGCTTAAGGTTCATCATCATTCTATCAACATGGTAAAGGTACTCGTCCAGATCCTCAATAAATAGCACCTTGTTGGAGGTGTTAATGTCGGCATCGGTGCCAGCAATGCTGTATAGGATGGATAGGTTGCCTCCGCATAGTTCACCCTCAGCCATTCCCGAGCGATTCGACTCATGGGGGGCAATGTTATAGCTCGGGCATTCGCCAAAGAGCACTCTTTGGAGGCTTCTGGTTGAACTGTTATCCGTTCCGTTTTGAGGGAAGTTTATGGGCATCGGACCATGAATGGTTTCCATCTTAAACCACGAGTTTAAAATGCTGTGCAGCACGGTGATGTCGCTATAGCCAACTACCCACTTGGGGTCGCGCTGTAAGTCACGAAGATTAATGTGGTCGAGCAAGCGTATTGTACCGTACCCACCCCGAGCGCATATAATGGCCTTAACTTCAGCGTCATCAATCATACTCTGGAAATCGGCTGCTCGCTCAATATCCGTACCCGAAAACTGGTTGTACGCGCCAAAGATGTTGGCCCCCAGCTTAACCTTAAGCCCCCAACTCTCAAATATTTTTATGGCAGGTTCTATCTCCTCCCGGATTACCCTTCGGGCTGGTGCTACTATGCCCACGGTATCGCCTTTTTTTAGTATGGGGGGAGATATTAGTTCCATTGTCGTTTTGGTAAAATGTTACTACATTTGCATTTAATTACCATTCGGTTTCCTTTTACTAAAATAGATATTTTTGGCCATAAGCCTGCGAATGGGCTTTTTTTTTTGAGCAAACCTAATTTTTCTGTTATGAATGGCTACAAACGTTACTTAATTACATCGGCCTTGCCCTATGCAAATGGCCCCATTCACATTGGTCACCTTGCCGGTGTGTATATCCCATCGGATATCTATACGCGTTACCTGCGAATGAAGGGTGTGGATGTAATTTCGGTTTGTGGCTCCGACGAGCATGGTGTTCCCATAACCATCAAGGCTAGGCAAGAGGGTGTTACACCTCAGGATATTGTGGATAAATACCATGGCATAATAAAAAAGTCGTTCGAGGATTTTGGCATTGCATTCGACATATACTCTCGTACATCATCTAAAGTGCACCATGAGCACTCGGCTGCGTTTTTTAAAGCCCTATACGACAAGGGCGAATTTATTGAGAAAACTACTGAGCAGTATTTCGACCCCGAGGTAAATCAGTTTTTGGCCGACAGGTATATCACCGGAACATGTCCGCATTGTTCAAATGATAGCGCGTATGGCGATCAGTGCGAGAAGTGTGGTACAAGTTTGAACGCTACTGATCTTATCAACCCAAAATCGACCCTAAGCGGCGTAAAGCCAATTCTTAAGGCCACCAAGCACTGGTTCCTGCCGCTCGATAAGTATCAAGCATTTCTTGAGAAGTGGATTATTGAGGATCACAAGGAGTGGAAGGTAAATGTATACGGCCAGTGCAAAAGCTGGCTCGACCAAGGTTTGCAGCCTCGCGCCGTGAGCCGCGACCTCGATTGGGGTGTGCCCGTTCCCATTGAGGGGGCTGAGGGCAAGGTGCTATATGTTTGGTTCGATGCACCCATTGGTTACATCTCGGCTACCAAGGAGCTAACCCCCGATTGGGAAAAGTACTGGAAGGATCCCGAAACCCGAATGATTCATTTTATCGGTAAGGACAATATTGTATTCCACTGCATTGTCTTCCCCTCGATGCTAAAGGCCGAGGGTAGCTACATCCTGCCCGATAACGTCCCTGCCAATGAGTTTCTTAACCTCGAGGGCGATAAAATATCAACCTCGCGTAGCTGGGCTGTTTGGCTACACGAGTACCTCGAAGAATTTCCTGACAAGCAGGATGTGCTGCGCTACACGCTAACCGCCAATATGCCCGAAACCAAGGATAACGATTTTACTTGGAAAGATTTTCAGGCGCGCAACAACAGCGAGCTCGTGGCCATTCTCGGTAATTTTGTGAACCGTGCCCTAGTGCTTACCCATAAGTATTTCGATGGGAAAGTTCCAGCTTTGGGCGAACTCACAGATTTTGATAAGGAAACCCTTGCCGAGCTACCCAAGCTAAAGGCGAGCATTGAAAAAAATCTAGAGGTGTTCCGTTTCCGCGATGCGCTGCGCGATGCTATGAACGTGGCACGACTAGGTAATAAATATTTGGCCGATACCGAGCCATGGAAATTGTTTAAAACCGAACCCGAGCGGGTGGCAACTATTCTCAACATATCGTTACAAATATGCGCCAATATCGCCATACTGGCCGAGCCTTTCCTGCCGTTTACTTCGGATAAGTTGAGCCAAATGCTCAACGTTAAATCCTTAGGTTGGGAGAATGGTGGCAAGGCCAACTTGTTACCCGTTGGGCATCAGATTGGCAAAGCCGAGTTGCTTTTCGAGATAATTGAGGATGAAGTGGTAGACAAACAGCTGGCTAAGCTGCAAGCAACCAAAGATGCTAATAAGGCGAATACAATTAAAGCAGTAGAGCCACAGAAAGATATAATTACGTATGATGACTTCATGCGAATGGATATACGAATCTCAACCGTGCTAGCTGCCGAGGTGGTTCCTAAAACTCAAAAGCTACTAAAACTCGAGATTGATACAGGCATAGACAAGCGAACCATCGTTTCGGGAATTGCGGAGTACTTTAAGCCCGAGGAGGTGGTTGGTCGCCAAGTTTGCGTTTTGGTAAATTTAGAACCACGCAAAATTCGTGGAATTGTATCGCATGGCATGATTCTGATGGCCAAAAATTCTGACGGTAGCCTACGTTTCGTTCAGCCCAACGAGGCTGTTGATAGCGGTTCCGGAGTGAGCTAAGTTGGCAGCCTGCCGTAAATAAATTCGTAATTGCCTTACCTGCATACCAGCAGGTAAGGCAATTTTTTAACATTAAGGCCTGTTTCTGCTCTAGTTCCCAAACCTTGGGTTTACCACGTTGTTATAAATTGATCCAAATGAATAGGTAAGGCCAACACTGCCCCAGTAGTTGTACTGCGAGGCGAGTTGCCTACGTCTTAACAATACATCCTCGCTCGAAACATCGCCCTTGGGTAAGTTTAGTTGATCATGCACAAGCTGAGCCCCACCATAAATAGTTAGCGATAAACCTTTGTAAATTCTAAGGTTAAGTTCAGCGTTTAGCCTCAATCGGTTAAAAGAAAAGTTGTGAAAGTAGTTGCTGCCTTCCATTGAGATATTTATGGTTCCCCATTTCTGCTTAAATTGGGCAGCAATGCCCAGCTCTTGCCCCAGTAGCGTTTCGTGCGTTTTGTTGTAGATTGTGCTGTCGATATAGTTAAAGTGCCTTACTCCGGCAGCATACAGGAATCGAAGCTGCTTACGGTTCGACTCAGAATAGGGAAACAGGTTGTACTCAATGGCAGGGTAAAACGTAAGGTTTAGCGAGTAGTTTTGGTATAAACTCGACTCGATATTTGCACTGTAGCCAACCGACCAGTGGTTGTTTATGCTCTTAACAAGCAGATGCTCAAATTCTTTCTCGTTGGTTGTGCTGTAGATAGTTGTATCTTCAAAAACATATTGATCCTTGCTAAAGTAGTAATCGGCCTCGAACTCAACCTTAAGGTTTTCGGTTACTCTTTGAGCCCCAATGGATGTGCTACCGCTAAAATATCTGTACGATTGCTCTGCATCGAAAAAAGTGCTAGCTTCAAGCTTAAAAACCCAGCTGTTCCATTTATCGGTAACCTCAGAGTCCTCTTCGTTATGCCCATCAATAGAAATATTTATTAAGTTGGCGTAAGGGGTTTTTGCCATATATCGGACCAGGCCTAGTTTTATGGTATTTTCCTGTTTCGTTCGGGTTTCATCGGGTGTGGCGTCGGCAGGTAGCGAAAACGAGAGCGTGTCGGCCTGTCCTGCAAATTCTTTCTGCCCAATAAAGAAAAAGGTGTGGCTCACCCCTCCAGCACCATTCATTTCGCGGGTAGTGAGAATATGAAGCTGTGCGTCGTTGCGATCGCGCATGTAGTTTACAAAGGTCAACTCCTTCTTAATATGCTCTGTTTCGCAGCTTGCACAGTCGAGAAAAACCCGAACGGCCTCATCCTTTAAACTTTTCTGCTGCGCGAAGGTGTGTAGGCATACCGTAACGAGGAGAGTTGCAAAGGCAAATGCTCTAGCTGTCATCTAGGTTGGTTTAGGGTTTACACCTCAATAACTAAACAAAGTGCAATTTATTGCATTTTATTTTATATGACTATCCGTTTCGATACCAAAACACCGAATCGTCATTGCGAACCACGAAGTGCTCGACAAAGTCAAAACCTCGTACTTTTAGGATTGAAGAAACCTATAAAATCCTGTTAATTAAAAGATTGCTTCATCCGCCGGCTGGCGGATTCGCAATGACGTGTCATTGTAATCAACTCATTTGTCATAGGCATTATAGCGGATAATCATAAAAAGTAATATCCCTAGAATTGTGGTAAAAGTGGCGCCAATACCTGTCCACACCGCGTAAGCTGAACCAACGGGTAGCACTTTAAGCGAAATGGATAGTAACCAAACGCTAATAATCATCAATATGGTCGTGAATACCGAAGGCCACAAGCGCGAAAACCATCGGAATATTTTAGCCCAATGGCCCAGCCCGTTTCAAATAGTCCAGCTATAAATAGAATTATCCAAGCAACAGAGGGTTTCATGGGGTTGTAAAGTTTATAGTTTAAAGTTTAAAGTCAGAAAGTATGCCCTGAGCTTGCCGAAGGGTAAGAAAGACCAAGGCAACCATCTAACATCTAACATCCAATCATCCAATCATCCAATCATCCAATCTTTCTAGACGCTGACAGGTCGTGCCGACGCTGTCAGGTCAACCAACCAAACAATCTCATCCTCAATCCGCAAAATTCTCCAAATATTATCGTTGTACCAAAAATATCAGAATCAAATTGTAAAACGCCCCTCAAACAAAGCTACAAGTATGCAGATTTTCTTAATTTTGCGGTCTTGCTTTTGTAATACTTTTCAAATTAAATGTTTATGGATATTCCTGCAAAGTACAATCCTGCCGAGGTAGAGGACAAGTGGTACAAGTATTGGTTGGACAACAAGCTGTTCCATTCGGAACCCGACGATCGTGAGCCATTCACCATCGTAATACCCCCACCAAACGTAACAGGGGTGCTACATATGGGGCATATGCTTAACAATACTATTCAGGATGTGCTTGTCCGTCGTGCCAAGATGCAGGGCAAAAATACCTGCTGGGTGCCTGGCACCGACCACGCATCCATTGCCACCGAGGCAAAGGTGGTTGCCAAGCTAAAGGCCGAGGGCATCGATAAGAACACCCTTTCGCGCGACCAGTTCCTCGAGCACGCCTGGGAGTGGAAGGAGAAGCATGGCGGGATTATCCTTGAGCAGCTCAAAAAGTTAGGCGCTGCCTGCGACTGGGAGCGTACCGCTTTTACAATGGACAAGAGCCTGTCGGAAAGCGTAATAAAGGTATTTGTTGATTTGTATAACAAGGGTAAGATATACCGCGGCGTGCGGATGGTGAACTGGGATCCCCAAGCCAAAACCGCCGTGTCCGATGAGGAGGTGATATACAAGGAGGTTCAGAGCAAACTTTACTACTTAAAATATTTTATCGATGGTGAGGATGGCCACGTAACCATTGCCACAACCCGCCCCGAGACCATTTTGGGCGATACCGCCGTTTGCGTAAACCCCAACGACCCACGATACACCCATCTTAAAGGCAAGCGCCTTTTGGTGCCGCTTATAAACCGAAGCGTTCCCGTTATTTTCGACGATTACGTGGATATGGAGTTTGGTACGGGCGCGCTTAAGGTTACTCCAGCCCACGATATCAACGACTATATGCTGGGCGACAAGCACAACTTGGAAACCGTTGATATTTTCAACGATGATGGAACGCTTAGCCCAGCTGCCCAACTTTACGTTGGTATGGATAGATTTGCTGTTCGTAAGCAGATCGTTATAGATTTGGAGAAGGCAGGCAATGTGGATAAGATTGAGGACTACGTGAACAAGCTAGGCTATAGTGAGCGGACCGATGCGGTTATTGAGCCCAAGCTTAGCATGCAGTGGTTCCTCGATATGAAGGAGCTGGCCAAGCCGGCACTCGATGCAGTGGAGAGTGGCGAGATCCAGATATATCCTCATAAATTTGTTAACACCTACCGCCATTGGATGGAGAACGTAAAGGACTGGTGTCTATCGCGCCAGCTGTGGTGGGGGCATCGTATTCCCGCTTGGTACCTACCCGAGGGTGGTTACGTGGTGGCCGAAACCGAGGAACAGGCACTGGCATTGGCCAAGGAGAAATCGGGTAATCAAAACCTAACCATTGCCGATTTAAGGCAGGATGAGGATGTGCTCGATACGTGGTTTAGCTCCTGGCTATGGCCCATCTCGGTGTTCGATGGCATTCGCTACCCCGATAATGATGATATTAAGTACTATTACCCTACCGACATTCTTGTAACGGCTCCCGAGATACTTTTCTTCTGGGTGGCTCGTATGATAATTGCTGGCTACGAGTACCGTGGTCAAAAGCCCTTTAGTGCCATTTACCTGCATGGTATTGTACGCGACGGGCAGCGCAGAAAGATGAGCAAATCGCTGGGAAACAGTCCCGACCCTTTAGATCTAGTGAAGAAATACGGAGCTGATGGTATGCGTATGGGAATGCTGCTATGCTCTGCTGCTGGTAACGATTTGCTATTTGACGAGAACCTACCCGAGCAGGGGCGTAACTTCTGCAACAAGATTTGGAACGCATTCCGCTTGGTGAAAGGGTGGGACGTTGATGCTAGCATTCCTCAGCCCGAACATTCGGCCATTGCAGTGGAGTGGCTCAACAATCTAATAAGCCGCGAGGTGGCAACGCTCAACGACCATTTCGACAAGTATCGCCTATCGGAGGCGCTGATGGAGGTGTACAAGCTATTCTGGGACGAGTTCTCATCGTGGTTCCTTGAGATGGTGAAGCCTCCCTACCAAAAGCCCATCGATGCTAAAACCCAAACGGAGGTGCTGGCCATTTTCGATAAGATGCTTAGGTTGCTGCATCCGTTTATGCCCTTTATCACCGAGGAGCTATGGCAATTGCTCGATGAGCGTAAAGCTGGCGATAGCATTATGGTTGCTTCGCAACCAGAGGCCAACGAGTTCGATGCCGAGCTGCTTGCCCGTTTCGATGAGATGAAGGAGATTGTGGCTGGTATCCGCAACATTAGGCAGGAGAAGAATATCCCCAACAGGGAGGCCCTTTCGCTATTTGTTAAATCGGCACAAAAGCTAAACCCCGAGATTGAAAGCGTAGTTGTTAAGCTGGCTGGTCTCGATAGGCTGGAGTACACCAACGATAAGGTAGATGGCAGTGCCAGCTTCCTGATAAAATCATCGGAGTTTTTTGTTCCCCTAGATGGATTTATAAATGAGGAGGAGGAGATGGCCAAGCTCACCGAGGAGCTGAACTACACCAAGGGATTTTTGGCCAGCGTAATGAAGAAGCTAAGCAACGAGAAGTTTGTTAGCGGCGCACCTGCCCAGGTGGTTGAGGTTGAGCGTAAAAAGCAGGCCGATGCCGAGGAGAAGATCAGGGTTATTGAGGAGCGACTGGCTGGGATGAAGAAGTAATGACGTAACAGTTATAAATAAAAGGGTGGAGCTTAGCTCCACCCTTATTGTTATTATATGCGTTGATTAATAAACTACTTAACAACCTTCAGAGCCTTTTCAACGGCATTGAAAATGGGCTCATTACTAATTTGGCTTCCCACGGCTTTCTGCATCCAGCGCTGTGGTGTGATGCTGCCAATGGAGAAAATTCGAAGAGTTTCCTCGGCAAAATCCTTATCGGCAATGTAATCCTCCAGCTGGTACATGATTAGCCTACCGTAGGGGTAGTTCATCAGGTACAAGGGTGATTGTATCATGTGCGAGTAGATGGCAAGTAGCGGCACATCCTTCTCTCCAAATACATCGGCGTAGTATTCGTTCCAAATATCCTTGGCTATTCTTATTACGGCCTCTTTCAGCTGCTGGGCATTAGCGTTGGGGTTTTCGTAAAGCCACTCCCAAACCTTCATATCAACCAGCGATACGCCCATCATCTCGTAGTTATCCCAGAAAATATCAAGAACATCCAAATGCTCCATTATGGGGTCGCTCTGCTTGATGCCAAGCAGCTCAAGGTCGCGTTTCTGGAACATAAAGGCCAGGGCCTCGGTAAAGGCGGTGTTGGGTATCCCGTTGATAAAGTGGTTATCCACCATATGCAAGCTTATGGTTTGCTCCACGTTGTGCCCAAACTCATGCACAGCAATATTATACCCTTTGTAGTCCATTCCATCGGCAGCAACGCGGGTGCGTAGGTGCGAGGTCATATCGCGCATCGAGGCTCGCATGGCGTGTCCCGAGCCACGAGCTGCATCCACCTCAACCTTCGAGGCAATAAACTCGGCGGTTTTGCTATCGTAACCAAGAGCCTTGAGTATCCTTGGCAGATCCTCATTCATGGCCTCGGCAGTGGGGTACTTGCTTTTGGTGATCTTGTCGAGCTGATCTTCCGAAATTCCAGCCCTACCCACAAAACCATTGTACCAAAGGTCGAAAGGTCGAAGCTCGCGGCCCAATCGTTGGCTTATGAGCTTGCCCGCTTCGCGGATAAGAGGCGATGCGGCATACTCCCTGAATAAACTTTCCACCTCTTCCAAAGGAATCTCCATGCTGCTCTCGAATCGGCGTTTGATGTACGTGTCGAGGGTAGGGTAGTAGGGATCGAGTTTCTGCATTGAGTTGAAATTAGCCAGTAAGTGTTGGTATCTTACCGTTCCCTCAGGCTCAGCGGCAACCTCTTTACCATCCTGCATTAGCTGGTTGGTTAGCGGATTCCATTGGTAGGCAGGGTTGTTTATGACCTGTTTGGGAATATCCTGATTTATAATGCGAAGCATAACGTTGTAAAGCATCTCCTGCTTCTCCAACCCATTGTCGTAGTCGTAGTTCGACTTAATCTCGTCGCGGATATTCCAGTGCGAAAGCAGCTTCATACCATCGGGGAACAGCTTTTGACCCTCGTTGTTTCTAAGCTGATCGGCAAAGATGTTGTATTCCGATATGTATAGCCTACCCTCGCTGTAAACCTTGCTGTTCTCCTGAAGAATTTTGGCAGGGATCCGTGCGGTGTACATATCGCCAAGGCGGGCATAACCCCACTGTCTATCGGTCCAGTCTTTACCCAGCGAATTTTTCTCCTCAAGCGAGTAGTTGGGGAAGTTTAGCGTGATGATGAAGGCCAGCTTGTTGGCGTAAAAGTCTTGCTGAACGTGTGCCCCGGGGCTGTACGCTCCAAATATTTGGTCGATGGGATGAATTGGCCCACGATCCTCGTGGATTTGCCTGTTGAGCTCAAAGCTAATCCGTCCGAGGTACCCATAAAGGTACTCAAAGTTGTTGGCCATTCGGTCGAAAACCAAGTCCAACTCCTTGGCATCTGAAATAAAGCGTTGCATACAGAAGTTCTCGAAATCGGCAGCTGTGCCGTCCGTTTCGCGCCATAGCGATGCGGTTTGTTTTACACCACGAGTAATGCGGAACTCGAAATCGGAACCGTGCTTTTCCATCAGTTTATCTATAACCAAATCAATGGTTTTCTGATCGATGGGGCTGGTTTCCATAACCTCTTTTTTGCCAGCACCACACGATGCTAGCACAAGGGCTGTTAGGGTGATGAAGAATAATTTTTTCATAATAAGTATGTTTTTGATACTAAAAAAATATGGTACTACTGCAATTTTAGTGGAATGATTTTAGGGTAGGAAGTCCGAAGACCCCCGCCTGAACGATGCAGTCGGGCAGGGAAGTTGGAAGGTTGAAGCATGTTAATTCTGTCTTCTGACTTCTGTCTTCAAACCCAAGCCAAAGATTTAAGCTTGCTATAATTTACATAGTTCCCACGAAATTGGTAGTAAAACCATAAATCTAGATTTTCACAAAGCTAAGAATTCTGTTTGGTTTTTGGTATTGTTGTTGATAATCATATTATGTATTTACTAAATCTCTAGCTACATTATTTGTGTAATGTAAGGGATTTATAGTTATGAGAAAACGAATACGCCTAATTATTACTAAATTGCGCCAGTTACCTATTCAAAAAAGTATTTTATGAAAAGATTTTTACCCCTATCACTCCTACTAGCAGCCATAATTTTTTCGGGATGTGCCTCAAAGCGCCTAGCCAAACGTGGATTAAAGTTTGAACAGGCCGGTATGTACGAAATGGCTGCCGACCTCTACTACCAGGCTGTTGTGGCCAATGCCAAAAATGTTGACGCAGTGGTTGGCCTAAAGAAAAATGGACAGCGCTTACTCGATGAGAAATCGCTACAAGTGCATAAGGCCTATTTCAACAATAACGATCGAGAGACCGTTTATAGCTATTTGGATGCTCAGAAATATCTCGACAAGGTAAATGCCACAGGGGTTTCTTTAATGCTTTCGGAAGGCACTCGCTCGTACTACGAGGAGGTCAAGCCTCGTTACCTCGAATCATTGTTTTATGAGGCCCGACTGCTCCTCGATGAGGAGAAATTCAGAGACTCCGAGGCCAAGTTTGCTGAGATAAAGCGCATTGACCCAAGCTTCGAGGGGGTGGATGAATTTATGAAGGTTTCGCAAAGCGAGCCTTTATATAGGCAGGGTAAAGAGTTTTTGGATGTGGGGCTGTATCGCAAGGCTTACGCCAATTTCAACAATATCATGTCCAAAGCAGGGCTCTATAAGGACTCCAAGGATTTAATGGATGAGGCTCTAGCTAAAGGGCAGCTTACCATTGCCATTGGTGAGATAGACAACAAAACGCATTTTAGGTCCGCACACCTTTTGGTTGAGAGTTCACTTAGCAAAGCCATAAGCAGCATCAACGATCCATTCATAAAGCTGGTTGATACTAGAAACACCGAGCAGTTCCTCAACCAGCAGGTTAAGGGAAGCGCATTGGGTTCAGAGATTAGGGTGGGGCAAATTCTTGCCGCAAGAGCTATTCTAAACGGTTCCGTTATTCGTTTCGATATGGTTGAGGGACGCTTGCAAACCGAAACCAAGAGGGGGTATCTAAAGGAGATAGTAACGTATAAAGATAAGAATACAAACGAGGAGCGAAGGGAGACAAAGTACCATAAGGTTTCGTACACTGTAACGCAAAAGTCAAACGCTGCATCAGTTTCGGTGCAGTACCAGCTAAGCTCTACCGAAACAGGGGCCGTACTCCTGTCGGATGTGCTAAACATTAACCAAAGCGATGATATGAACTACGCCTCATTCAAAGGCGATCACAAGAAGCTTGTGCCAGGGCACTGGGAGTTCAGCGATAAAGATTCACCTAAGGATCGTATTGATGATAATACCATGGCGGTTCGAAATCTACAGCAACTTTTTGGGGGCAAGCAAACCATCATGTCTGCTGAAGATTTAAGAAATAGTGCCCTTGCCGAGATTGAGAGAAGGGTAGCTCAAAAGATTAGTAGTTACAATCCCGAACAATAAGAGCATATGAACATAAGGATACTTTTAGCTTCAACTCTGCTGCTAATGCTTACTGGATGTAGCGGAGGCAAAAAGGCGCAGCAGGCTCAGGTGGCACCGCAGCCCGAATGGGTTAAGATGAGACCCTCGTCTCCCACATATTACTATGGAATAGGCGCAGTTCGCAAGTCAATGGATGTTAGCCAGTACCAACAGGCTGCCCGCCAGAATGCATTGGCCGATATGGCGGGGGAGATATCAACCACAATTTCGAGCAACTCGGTACTCCATGCCTTTGAGTCGAACCTTGGCTTTCGCGAGGATTTTACATCAACCATTAGGACGCAAACACAGCAGGATCTTGAGGGTTACGAGCTGGTTGACTCTTGGGAAGACCTCGAGAACTACTGGGTGTACTACCGCCTTTCCAAAGCACGTTACCAGGAGCTAAAGGAGCAGCGAAAGAGCGATGCTGTATCGCGCTCGTTCGACTACTTCACCAGTGGACTCGATCAGCGCGATCGGGGTAATATCCGAATGGCCATAGTGCAGCTTGTAAAAGCCCTTGAACCCATCAAACCATACTTTAGCGAGCCGTTACCGGTTGAGCTCAATGGGCAGCAAATATTCCTTGGTAACGAGATTTTTAAGGAGCTGTCTACAACCATCAGTCAGCTGCAGGTTGTGCCAATAAACCGTGAGGTTTCCATTAAAACGGGGCAGGCGCTAACAACCGATCAGCTGCTATTCGAAACACGCTTTCCTTCGTTTGGGGCAGTGTCGGATATCCCATTGGTGGCGCAGTATAGTGAGAAACCCATACGCAACAACAAGCTAAGGTCGAGTGCCCAGGGCAAGGCTCAATTTGAGGTTGATGTGGTTAGGTCGAGCAAAACCAGCGAGGTTTTCACTGTTACCATTGATATGGACGATATGCTTGCCGAGGCTGGGGCCGATCCTTTGATCCGCAGGTTGGTTAATCGCTTTGTGCTGTCGCAGGGTGCAATTCGGGTAAACATAGAGAGGCCGAAATTCGCCGTTGTATCAAACGAGATTATGCTTGGAGAGCCACAGAAACCAGGGATACTCGAAGCTAGCTTCAGGCAGAAAGCTGTAGAGGCAGGGTATGTTGTTGTAACCGACGGATCAGCTGTAGATTTTACCGTTCGCATTACTGCTGTTGCTAGTCCCCGCGACGATAGTGGGCAGGTCAAGAATGTTGCCATAGCTGGGCAGCTCTCGGTTGAGAACGATAGGGGCGTTAAGATCTACCAACGATCGCTAGAGGGTTTTATTGGCAGACATTTCGATTACAGGCAAGCGGGCGAGGATGCTTTTCGCGATGCTCGCCGAAGGCTCGAGAGCACATTCTTTAGAGAGATACAGGAGGCTGTAGCCAAACGATAAATGGTTTTTAATCAGAAAGATGTTTAATAGCATCAAAGCATTTAGAAGCGATTTTTCTCATCTATATTCCTGAATTTTTCCATTAACTTTGACCCTGTTGCACACCCCTTGGTTCTTTTTATTCATTAGGGATTGTGTTAGTATATTGTTGTAAACCAAAGCGAATGTATTAATCATATTAAAAAAAATCGTCATGCCACAAATTTCAGAAAAAGGTAAGGCCATGCCCGCTTCGCCTATACGTAAGCTGGTTCCATACGCCGAAGGGGCCAAGCAGAAGGGAAGAAAAGTGTATCACCTAAACATTGGCCAGCCCGATATCGCTACTCCCGAGGTGGCTCTTAAGGCAATCAAGGAAAATTCACTGAAAGTGGTTGAGTACAGCCATTCGGCTGGTAACGAGAGCTACCGTCGTGGTTTGGCCGAGTACTACCGCAGCGTGGGTATCGATATCGATCATACCCAGATCATCATTACAACAGGGGGGTCGGAGGCCATTACCATTGGTTTTATGAGCTGCCTTAACCCCGGCGACGAGGTGATAATCCCCGAGCCATTCTATGCAAACTACAATGGCTTTGCCACATCGGCAGGTGTAAAGGTTGTTCCTGTAACCTCATCGATTGAGGATGGCTTTGCACTACCCCCAATGGCCGAGATGGAGAAGCTTATCACCCCTAAAACTAGAGGCGTAGTTATTTGTAATCCCAATAACCCCACCGGTTACCTTTACTCGAAGGAGGAGCTTGAGCAGCTTGCCGAGCTGGTGAAGAAGTACGATATGTACCTTTTTGCCGATGAGGTGTACCGCGAGTTCTGCTACGATGGCCATACTCATTTCTCCACCATGCAGCTTGAGGGGTTGGAGAATAACGTGGTGCTAATGGACTCCGTATCGAAGCGCTACAGCATGTGTGGGGTAAGGGTTGGTGCGCTTATTTCCCGTAACTGCGAGGTTATGGCAGCCGCCATGAAGTTTGCTCAAGCAAGGCTTTGCCCACCATCGTATGGACAAATTGCTGCCGAGGCAGCACTTAGCACGCCCAAGGAGTACTTCGCCGAGGTGTACGATGAGTATATCAAGCGCAGAGATTTTATGGTTGAGGCTCTTAATAAGATGGAAGGTGTGGTGTGCCCAATGCCCAAAGGTGCTTTTTACACCGTGGTGAAGCTACCCGTTGACGATGCCGATAAGTTTGCTCAATGGCTGCTCGAGAGCTTTGAGCATAATAACCAAACGGTTATGTTGGCACCTGCCTCAGGTTTTTATGCAACCCCCGGGTTGGGTAAGGATGAGGTACGTATTGCCTACGTGCTAAAAATTGAAGATCTGAAGAATGCTATGGAAACCTTGGAGGTTGCACTTAAGCAGTATCCTGGGAGAACAATCTAGCAACAGGTTACTGGATACAAGGAAACGCCAAGCAAAACTGCTTGGCGTTTTTTCCGTTAGAAAGCCAGGTAAAAATCTTTGGTAAGATTTACATATTCGGGCGTGTACTCGCCATCAGTCCCTCTAACGGTAATGGAGGTTTCGTCCAACGGCAGTTTTTCTCGGCTAAACTCAAGCATAAGGCGTTTCACTAGTCCATTTACCTTTCCGTAAACGCTAACCCGCTTTGTGCAGTATAAGCTGTAGGTAGATGCCAGAGCGACAAATACATTACCCTCAACGTACGGGAAAATTCCTACAAATCGGCCATTCTCATTAAGTAACTTGTTTATACCTTCGAGTAGCTCGGCGTGAGGAAGAAGCTCGTTATGTCTGGCAACTGTTCGGGCAGCCTCTTCGGATTTTAATGATTTTATGAAGTAGGGTGGGTTTGAAACGATAAGGTCGTAACGCATGCTTGCCTCCTTGGCAAACTGCTGAAACGGTTTACAATGAACAGCTACTCTGTTTTGCCAGCGAGAGCTATTAACATTTTCGGTGGCTTGTTGTGCCGAGGGTTCATCTATCTCCACAGCATCAATGGTTGCGTTGCTTCGTTGTGCCAGCATAAGGGCGATTAGCCCCGTTCCAGTGCCTACATCGAGGATGGTTTTAGCGTTACCAATGGTAGCCCAAGCGCCCAGCATTACGCCATCGGTGACCACCTTCATGGCGGCTTTCTCCTGACGAATAGCAAACTGCTTAAATCTGAAGTAATGGTTGGGCATGGCGATTTAAAATTTTTCGAAAACACCTAGTCCAAATAGAGCAAAATCGTATTTAATAGGATCGTTGGGGTCGAATGTACGAAGTTTTGCTGTAACCTCCTCCACTGCCTTCCAATCGCTCTGCTTCCGATTAAGTAAGCCCAGCCTACGGGCTACGCGGCCCGAATGTACATCGAGTGGCAGCATAAGGGCTGATGCAGGAATTGATGTCCATAGGCCAAAATCAACATTCTCCCTGGGAGGGCGCACCATCCATCGTAAAAACATATTGATACGCTTGGCAGCCGAACCTGCTATGGGGTTGGCTAGGTGTTTGGTTGAGCGGACAGGGAACTTATTATCAACGAACAGAAGTCTGAAGTGGCTTATAGCCCCCACTATCGAATTGTATTTCATGTACCCTTCAGTAAATAATGTTTCTAGGCTGCTACCCATTGAGTATATCCTTTGCAAGGATTGGAGGAATGCTATACAGTCGGTTCCATTAAACGTACGGTAGTAGAATGATGATAGCGCTTTTATTTCATCGCTAGACGAATCGATGATAAATTCGTAGGGCGATTCGCCCATCTGCTCCAGCAGCTTTTTGGCCGATTTGATGATTTGTGGCCTTTGGCCCCATGAGATGGTAGCTGCTAAAAATCCTGCAATCTCAATATCTTCCTTACGGGTATATGCCTTGGGAATCTGAATCGGGTCAGTCTCTACAAACGAGGGGGATGCGTACTGTAGGTACTTCTCATCCAGAAATTGCTTGATATCGTTGGTACTAATATCACTCACTACACAAATAGTCCGTCGTTCATGGTGAGCTGGATATCGGCCATTGCTGCCAACTCCTTATCGTGGGTTACCACCACAAAGGTTTGCTTAAACTCATCGCGGAGTTTAAAGAATAGGTTGTGTAGCTCCTCCTTATTCTTAGAGTCGAGGTTTCCCGAGGGCTCGTCGGCTAGGATAACCTTTGGGTTGTTAATTAGAGCCCGCGCTACCGCCACACGTTGCTGCTCGCCTCCCGACAGCTCCGAGGGCTTGTGCTCCATCCTGTCGGCTAGACCTAAGAACGAGAGTAACTCCTTTGCTCTTGCCTCCACCTTTTCCTTTGGCTCTTTGGCAATGAACCCAGGGATACAAACATTCTCCAGAGCTGTAAACTCTGGTAGTAAGTGATGGAACTGGAACACAAAACCAATATTCTGATTACGAAAAGCGGCCAGCGCCTTGTCGTTTAGCTTCGATAGGTTGGTATTGTCGATGAACACATTGCCCGAGTCGGGCTTGCCAAGCGTGCCCATTATTTGGAGTAGCGTGGTTTTGCCTGCCCCGCTGGGGCCAACAATGGCTACCACCTTTTCGGCGGGTATCTCAACATCAACCTCCTTGAGCACGGTAAGGGGGCCAAACGATTTTTTTATCTTCTCAACTCTAATCATAGGGTAAGCATTGGAATGCAAATGTAGCAAAATAGCCTAACATTTTGAGTCATTGGTTTGCTTTCGTTTAAACAGCAGTGTAAAAGAAAACCCCACCAGCCCGAATTGGTGGGGTTCTTTATAGTTGTTGCGGTTACTTATTGAAAAGTTTGTAAACTACACCTACCTCGAAACCTACTGAGGTAATTGATGAGCTGCCTAGAATAAGGCTGCTGTGAAAATCGCTAAAGCTATCCTCGATTACAGGCTCTACCTTGGTGAATCCGTAAGTTCCAGAAATACCCACCTTAACAAGGATATCGCTGGTTACGCTGTACATTGCACCGGCAGATAGGTAGCCCGACACCATCATTTTGGGCGCACCAAGCTCCATGGAGCTGTTTTCGTTGTATTCAAGATCATCATACTTGTACTCTGGATAGCCGTTAAGCACTACGTTGAAATCGGGGTAGTAGCCCTTGCGGGTGATAGTGCCAGAAAGGTTAAAATCAGTGGACATAAAGCTAGACATGACTACCCCTAGGTTGGCAAAGTACGACAGCTTGCCTGCGTTTATGGTGTTTTGATATCTAACAAAAAGTGGAATATCCAAAGATGTGTACGTTGTGTTTTCTTCAAGATTTGCATTTTCGTATATAGGGAGGTAGGTGTCCTGGTCGATATCAACAAATTCTCTTTCGAGCTGTGTTGAAAGGTTTGCTATTTTGTAGCTAGAGGTAAAGTTACCCAACCTAAGACCAATGCCTGCCCCAATGTTTTTTGTTACGAGGTATGTAACGTCAACCGATGGGATGATATTAAGAACATTCCCAGCTTGCCATTCTGGCTTGGTTGCGTTCTGGTTTCCAAATATAGCAAGGTTAAGCCCGCCGTTGAGACCAATGTATAGACGCTGGAAAATTTCTGTATTGGAGTTTACAGCTGGTTCTTGATACAAACTCTTTTCCCATCCTGATGCAACGCTCTGATTAGTTAGGATTAGGGTAGAGGCAGTTAGTAAAGTGAAAAGTATTATTGTGCGTTTCATTCTTTGATTGGGTGTTAGTTTATGGAAATTTTTGAGTTCACAGGGATATCGTTATCAACACTTACTCTAACGATGTAAATTCCTTTTGGTAAGCCCGACAGGTTTAGCCGTTTGCTAAGCTGCTGTTCGGATTTGTTAAAGGTTTCCTGAAAAACTACCTTTCCGTGTGAGTTTGATACGGTGATAGTACCAGAGCCCATGCTCTTGCTGGCAAAATCGATGGTGAATTCTCCTTGGCTTGGGTTGGGGTAGGTGGCAATTGTGCCCGTTTCCATTACAGCGGTAACCTGCATTGCATTTGATGTATTAGGGCATTGCCTATGGTCGATGGTTTGCACCTGATAGCTGCCTGGCTGGTTGCGAGGAGCAAAGTGCTGCTGGGTTTCACCTTCAACCAGAGTGCCATTCTTATACCATTTGTATTCTAGGTCTGGGTTTGTACAGATTAGAATTGGGATTTCCCCTTTTTTGTGGATTCTAGGCTTATCGGTAGTTGGGAGAACCTTTTCCTCGTCAACTATAACTGATTTTTGGTATGTGATGTTAAAGTTGTCGTTGGTAATAATACGATAGCGAATTAAATGCTTACCTTCATCAGCACGGTTCCACAATGCTACAATTGAACTGCTGTAAGGATTCCCAATAAGGCTTCCACCCATTATTTCCCATCTACCTTCATGTTCAGTTGATATGTTATATATTACTTCAGAGCCAAGACAAGCATTACTTTCGCCATTTACAGCGGTTGTTATACCACTCTTTGGTAGTAATATGATTTTTATCTGATTGTTTTCATTGCTAACTATTGCTTTACCTCCAGTTGGAAGATAGTCTTCGCTGGTTATAGAGTATTGATAATCACCAGTTTTTTTATAAAAAATTGTCTGACCATTTTCATTGGTATTAACAGTTTCTCCATCGAAGTTAATTTCAACTCCTTTAAGCGGATTCTTTTCTTCATCAACTGTTACAAAACAAACCGGAGAATGAGTGTAAAAAGAAGAAGCTTCACTGTATGACGTACCGTAATCGTTAGTTGCGTATGCTCTTACGAAATAGAGTGTGCTTGGTTCAAGATTAGTAGCACTAGAGGAGAAATCAAGAGTATTGTTACCTTCATTGGAGTACCCCAGATTATGTTCAAGGGTAAGATCTTCGCTTATGCCCCACACAAATCCTTTGGAATTTATAGCTAAATCTCTATCACGTATTATCGATCCATGAAAAGTTGCACCATTATGAGTGATTGAATTGATTTCATGGGTTTTTACTTTTGGAAAATACCTGTTTTCTGCAGCTTGCAGTGCTTTTAGCGCGTTAGTTCTACCGGTACCTAATTGTCCTATTAGCGAGGGGTTATTGTCATAAATATTGTCTACTCCATCTAGCAATGCATCTTCTAGCTGTTCTTTTGAAATGTCGCTATAAAAATGGGATAAAACTAGGGCGGCTACCCCCGAAACATGTGGGCAGGCCATTGAAGTGCCCGACATCCAAACATATTCGCTTTCAGATGCTGTACTTGCAATATTTGTTCCTGGTGCCGATATGTCAACCCATGCTCCATAATTTGAGAAACTAGATTTCATTCCCCGATTTGTATGCGAAGCAACAGCAATTGTATTGCTGTAGCAACCAGGATACCAACTTCCATTATCACTATCATTTCCTGCAGCAAAAATAACTATTCCACCACCAGACATCACCTCTCCACCACCATTCACAACGAAATAATCAATTCCATCAAGATCTGATTGATTGTAGACGTTAGGATTTAAGTAACCCCAACTATTTTGCGAAATGGCGGCACCGTTATCAGCTGCGTATTTATAACCATTATAAGTTGAGAGTGTCCCTTCAAAAATATCTATCGACATAATGCGAACCCCATTACCGCTTCCATCTCCGCCTGCTATTCCTGCAACACCTATTTCGTTGTTCGTGACAGCAGCAATTGTCCCGGCAACGTGAGTTCCATGATCATCTGCAAGTGTGTTTATTCCATCAGGACCAATGTTGGGCCACATATTGGCTGCTAGATCAGGATGATCGTATTGTACACCACCGTCATGAATTGATACAATTATATTTGGGTTTCCCATTTCAATATCCCAGGCTTCCTTGAGTTTTATATCAATTCCACTGATCCCAGCAACTCCATCTATTGATTGCCCGAAATTGTAGAAACCCCATTGTAAGTCAAAGAAATAATCATTCGGGAATGATTTTTCATTTTTTGAAGTATTCAAAGGCCGAACATCAACAGGCTCTATCCTACGCTTTCTGTAAACAGGCTCCGCATGTTCAATCTCATTAAGGGCTAAAAAGTCTGTAACAGCCTGCTTTATATCGCTATTTTTATCTAATCTTAACTCGTACCACAAATCAAATCCCCATGCCTCATGGCGTGCTTTGTGCCCCTTGCTATTATCGTCAATTCTATATAGGTCACTAATAGTTTGTTTGTACTGAGTAATCTTATATTTCTCATTTAGCTTATCGAAGCTTTCATTCCCTGTTTGGATGTGATCAAGTTCATTCGCTTTGGTAATTGGAGACACCAAAAACTTGTTCCTATTTGGACTGAACTTAATTAGCATCTTACCTTGTTCGTATGCACTCTCTGGTACTTCGTCTAGGTTAATGGGGGGTCTTTCGCCCGTAACAACCTTAAAGCCATTTACGTACTTAACTGTTTTTTCTCCTCGCTCAGATGGCTGAGAGAAGATGTTGGTGCTTAAAACCAGTATGATGGCAATGGTCAGCAACCATAGTTTTGAAAATAGACCTTTCATCGATTCTTTGCTTTGGTTTATTGAATTTGTTTATTGCCGCGCAAGATACTAATTTTCGCATAATTAATGTTTGTTGAATTGGATAAATGTTTTATCCAACCCGTAGTAAAACAGCCGTTTGATACGACTTTTTTCATGCAACCTTTTAGTTTTATGTAATGAATTTTACCACTTATCGAATATCCATGCATTTTGTCGCGCCCAAGCTACCTTCAATAAGGCCAAAGCAATCTTTTTTCATGATTCAGGAGGAACACGAACAGCTTGCCAGGTCATTAGCAGGAGGTGTTATTAAATTGTGTAATATGTTATAGTGAGAAAAATCAAACAAGTGGCAATGCATATTATTGCTATCTTTGCCACAGGATTCTTGGGTGGGTATTCACCTCAATTATTAACCAACATTCAAAAAACTATCCTTCCATGAGAAAATGGCAAATTGAGGATTCTGCAGAGCTCTATAATATAAAGGGTTGGGGCATAAACTATTTTTCACTAAACGATAAGGGCAATGTGGTGGTTACACCACGCAAGGACGGCGTGGAGATTGATTTGAAGGAATTGGTTGACGAGCTACAGCTACGTGATGTTGCTACACCAATGCTTATTCGCTTCCCCGATATTTTGGACAGCCGGATTGAGAAGATGTCGAGCTGTTTTAAGGTGGCTGCCGAAGAGTATAATTACACTGGGCAAAACTTTGTGATTTACCCCATAAAGGTTAACCAGATGCGCCCTGTGGTGGAAGAGATCGTTAGCCATGGCAAAAAGTTTAACATTGGCCTTGAGGCTGGGTCAAAGCCCGAGCTGCATGCGGTTATTGCTATTAACACCGATAATGATTCGCTAATTGTTTGTAACGGATACAAGGACGAGGACTATATTGAGCTTGCGTTGCTAGCTCAAAAGATGGGGCGCCGAATCTACCTAGTGGTTGAAAAGCTAAATGAGCTCAAGCTCATCACCAAAATAGCCAAAAGGCTTAGGGTAAAACCTAATATTGGTATACGAATTAAGTTGGCAAGCTCCGGCAGCGGTAAGTGGGAGGACTCTGGAGGCGATGTGAGCAAGTTTGGCCTAACCTCTAGCGAGCTGTTGGATGCGCTCGACTTCTTGGGAAAGAATAAGATGGAGGACTGCCTAAAGCTTGTTCATTTCCACGTAGGCAGTCAGGTTACAAAAATCCGCAGGATAAAGATTGCCCTTCGGGAGGCGTCCCAGTTCTATGTGGAGCTCAGCAAAATGGGCTTTCAGGTTGAGTTTGTTGATATTGGCGGAGGACTTGGTGTCGACTACGATGGCACACGATCGGCCAATAGCGGAAGTAGCGTAAACTACAGCATTCAGGAGTATGTGAACGATGCCGTTTCGGCCATTGTAGATGCAGCCAATAAGAACGAGCTGCCGCATCCAAACATAATTACCGAGTCGGGACGATCACTAACGGCACATCACTCCGTGTTGGTATTTGAGGTGCTTGAAACCACAACCCTTCCCACATGGGACGAGGACGAGGAGGTAGGAGAGGGTGAGCATGAGCTGGTACAGGAGCTATACAGCCTTTGGGATACCCTTAATCAGCCACGAATGCTTGAGACCTGGCACGATGCGCAACAAATTCGAGAGGAGGCTCTCGATAGGTTTAGCTTGGGTATACTAGATTTGAAAACCCGTGCCCAAATCGAAAAACTATTCTGGTCTATTGCTCGCGATATTTACGGTATCACATCGGTAATGAAGCATATACCGGAGGAGTTGAAGCAGCTGCCTAAGCTTTTATCCGACAAGTATTTCTGCAACTTCTCCTTGTTCCAATCGCTACCCGATGCTTGGGCAATCGATCAAATTTTCCCAGTTATCCCGCTGCAAAGGCACGACGAGAAGCCCGACCGGTCGGCAACCATTCAGGACATTACCTGCGATTCCGATGGGCAAATCGATAACTTCATCTCTACACGGAACTACTCGTACTACTTGCCACTACATACACCAAAGGCTCGTGAATCCTACTACATTGGGGTTTTCTTGGTAGGTGCTTATCAAGAGATTTTGGGTGATTTGCATAACCTCTTTGGCGATACCAACGCAGTGCACGTTTCGGCAACCGAAAAGGGCTACTCCATCGATCAGGTGATAGATGGCGAAACCGTGGCCGAGGTGCTCGATTACGTTCAGTACAACTCCAAGAAGATGGTTCGTACCGTTGAAACCTGGGTTACCGGAGCAGTAAAAGCAGGGACCATTACTACCGAGGAGGGTAAGGAGTTCTTGTCAAACTACAGGTCGGGTTTGTATGGGTATACCTATTTAGAGTAAAACAGCATACTACCTTTTGTATATCGATAGCCCTAGCCCAATAGAGATGAATAGCGGGTAGTCGCCCACCGGGGGTATTACAAAAGCCGATATTTTCAGCATTGGTTTGGGTGCAATTTTTTTCATTGTGGCATAGTAGTTTGAGAACTCAATATCGAAACCAAACCCTCCAAGATTAAAGCTTGACGTAGGGTCGATGTTTGAAGTCGTGGTTGAGCTTGGCAAATAGGATGTTGACGAGATGGTCTCAATAGTTGAGGTGCCCATGAATAGGTTTAAGCTTGGCCTGTACTTAGCCATTATGGCAACTCCAACCCAGTGGTCCTCTGCTCTAAATTTTCCTAGTCCTAGCGTTAGTCCAATATTTGCTGTAATTATGTAGGTGAGGTTGAAGTTATTAATTTTCATGCTGAATAGGTCTTCCTCAACGGTCATCTTGGTACTATAGATAAGTGCATCAAATCCAAGTCCACCAACAAAACTTCCCCAGGTTGATAGGCCAGGTTTGTACTCGGGGATTTTTAAATTTAGCCAGCTATAGTGATACGATAAGCCACCACCATATCCATTCATTGGGTCAAATCCCTCTAAATCCATGCTAAAGTATGATGCCAATGCCCCAAGTGATACGTATCCAATGGTGCCTCCCTTTCTTAGCCACTCCTGCCTGATTTCTTCAGATGAATGGGTTTTCTCTGCATCAAGCTTAATGGATCCATCTTGCCCCCTTTTTAAATTCGACTTCCAGTCGTAGTTCATATCCTCCGCAACCTTCGATGTGGTAATTAAATCCTCATTACCCGAAATTAAGTTGATGTAAACGCCTGTAAATCCGTATCCAACCTCAAAGGAGTAGTTTTCACCCGGTATGGCGTGAAGCGAATAGGAAGCCATATACAGTTGGCCTTTTACTTTAATCTCAATAACTCTTGGGTGGGTTAGGGGTAGGTTAATCGATGTGCTGGATCCGTTCCTGAGGCTTACTTCTTGCCCCTCGAAGCTGACAAGAATTTTACCAGCGCTACCAGTTAGCTTGGAGGGTCTCTCCAGAGCGATTGTGATATTTTCTTGCCCTCGTACAGTAAGGCTGCTAACCAAAAGCAGCATTGCAAGTAGTAGTTTGTTCATATGCTAGGTTTTTAGGGGAGATGTTAGTTTTGTAAATGCAATTTATGCCTAAACCAATCCAATTGTCAATTTATTGGAACGGTTGTTTACTAAACTACTGGGATGGGGGATGAGCGAACCTTAGCTGATGTCAAGATGCAAGTATTTGTAGATATTCGTTAACAGGGCATGTGGTTAAAAATCAATTTCATAACGGTGACAATATGGCAGTAACGGATTGCGGGCGACATCTTTGTCAACCGTTACAAACCTTTATGCGGGGCAGTAACTTTCCAGCTACCACTGCGCCTGCCAATGGTTATATTGCGTGTTGGCAACTGGTGGTGTGTCCTGCGTTACCACATGATACGAACATATAAAAAGTTCTTTTGAAGTGGTAACCTAACTTTGAGAGAGCTGATAGGGATTGAGATACAACTCTCCTACATGCAATTGAGGCCGAGCGAACCGACTGGCTGGGTTACCCGAAGACCGAATAGGATATCTGGTCTATCGGTAAAGGCTGTTCAGGCAGATTTATCAAACCGCCCTGAGGTGCTGCATTCCTGCCTACCGTCAGGCCATAGCCGTCAAGCTAAGCAATTTTCAATACCCTCGTAGAGCCTGCCTGGCTGGCAGACAGGGGTTGATAGCGATTGGGTTTAAATAGCAAAACCTAAAGCACCCCTGCCTTACTGCCGAAGGCAGGCAGGCTCTACGAGGGCTATAGTATTAATATTCTGTATAAACCAATCAATAGAATTGTTTTTATTTATTTGTTTTGTGTCCTTAGCTTGACGGCTATGGGGCAAAGGCAGGCTCGCAATGACGTATTCTTATATTTTAACTTTAGGTGTGTTAGCGGACATTCATATAGTTTTAATCTCAACTCTTGATGTCAAAAAACCGACAATTATCCACATTGTACGAGTGAAAGGTGTGCATTCCACGTCAATTTCTGAATAATCATCGGAGTAATATCAATCAATCCCGCAATCAATCCAACAAATACTGTTAATTTTATGGTTTATTTAATATCATATTTAAGAGTAATCGGCTTTGGAATTGTCAGAAAGTAAACTATCACAACTAAAGTAACAGAAGCGGTCATTAAAAATGCTATTTTTGCTCCCAACCAAAACCAAATAAATCCTGTTAGTGTACTTGCTATCATAGTACAAATGCTTTGCAATCCAGTAAATGTTCCTATTGCAGTTGCAGTGTCTTTTTTCTCAGTAATATTTGAAATCCAAGCTTTTGAAATTCCTTCTGTAGCAGAAGCATAAATGCCATAAAGAAAAAATAGTCCAATAAATATATACAGGTTTGTGTTCATTGCCATACCGAAATAAACCATCGCAAATAAAGCAAGACCGAAGATAAAAATTGTTTTTAGTCCAACCCTATCGGCTAAAATGCCAATTGGAAATGAAAACAAAGCGTAAATAAGATTGTAGAAAATATAAACTCCTATTACCATTGTATCATTAAGCCCCGCTTGCTTTGCCTGAAGTAAAAGAAAAACATCAGAACTGTTGAACAACGTAAAGATCAAAAGCCCAATTACAACTTTTCTGTATTCAGATGAACTTACATTCCAGTACTTTAAGAATGAGAAGAAAGGTGTTTTTACTTTTAAGCTTTGCTTATTTGTATTTTTGTCCTTGAGGTAGAATGACGATAGCACTGCCAATAGTCCAGGTACAAATGCTATAAAAAATAATGTTTTATAGTCTTGAGGGAAATAGTACAAATAAAGCAATGCTAATGTTGGGCCAATAACTGCTCCAAACGTGTCCATCGAACGGTGAAATCCAAAGATTTTACCCTTTGTTTGTGGTGTTGCTTCGTCAGAAAGAATGGCATCTCTCGCCCCTGTCCGAATCCCTTTTCCGAAACGGTCAATCGTGCGTGCAAAAAATATCCAAAGTGGGAATATAAAAATTGCCATCATGGGTTTTGAAATAGCGCTGAAAGCATAACCAATTTGTACAAAAGGAACTCGTTTTCCTGAAATGTCGGAAAGTTTCCCAAAGTAACCTTTACTAAGTCCTGCTGTTGCCTCGGCAAAACCTTCAAGTATTCCAATTAGGACAATAGAAAACCCTATTGTCTTTAAGTAAATTGGCATAATAGGATACAGCATTTCGCTTGCCGTATCCGTAAATAGACTAACCAATGATAAAATCCAAACTGGTTTTGTAATATATTTCAATCTATTCTATTGTTTTTCATTAAGTTAAAACAGTAGCACTGACGTCTTGGTTACACCCCTTGTTGGGCAACGGGTGTTTAGGTTTACGGTTTGTCTTTTCCTGCCAATAATTTGGCTTTCGTTTTCTCTTTTCAGTCAACTACTCAAAGGTACAATTTTAAATTCTTACGTGCGATGACAATTTTCCTTTACTTGAGCATTGAAAAGGCGAAAGCTCTTAGCGCAGCTTGGCTGTGTGGCTGCGCTAAGAGCTTTCGCCTGTGCTGGGGCAATAGTTAATTCCCATCAACTAAATATTCTTTTAGCTTAACAGACTTAGGGTTTTTAAACAATTCATTTGGATTGCCTTGCTCAATTATTTCTCCATTATCCATAAATACAACATTATCAGCTATTCGTGTAGCTTGCCTTAGAACATGAGTAACAAATATGATGGTATAATGCCTTTTTAGCTGTTTAAACAAATCTTCAATAATTTTACTTGAAATTGGGTCTAAAGCTGATGTGGGTTCATCTGCTAATATAATTCTTGGTTTAACAGCTAACCCACGCGCTAAACACAATCTTTGTTGTTGCCCAATTGAAAGACTTGTTGCAGGACTATTTAACCTGTTTTTAACTTCTTCCCACAAGCCAACTTCTTTTAAATGTTTTTCAGCATTATATTCTATAAGTTTTTTGTCCCTAATACCCTTTAATTTTATGCCATACGCAACATTTTTGTATATTGAAACCGGCAATGGATAAGGTCTTTGCGATAACAAACCCATTTTTTGCCTAATAGATGGAATGTTTTTACTCGTATTAAGAATATCTTCATCTTCAATAAAGATATGTCCAGTCACAGCAAGTTCTTTATACAAATCTGTTAACTTATTTATGCATTTTAAAAGCGTGGTTTTACCACAACCAGAAGGACCAAGAAGTACTGTTATTTTATTCTTGGGGATTTCTAAATTAATATTTTTAAGGATATGATGCTTACCTGCATATACATTTAAATCGCTTATACGAAGAATTGAATTTTTCTCAAAAATTGAGGTTTCAATATCTCTATCTTCTTGTAGCATAGTGTCGTTATTTAATGAATTCATACTCGCATTACTTAATGTTTGTCCTTGAATATCTTTTTGAAATAAATCTTGCGGCAAGACTTATAATAAGAATTATAATTGTAAGAATTGCAGCAGCGGCAAAAGCTCTCTCTCTAACTTCCGGAATGGGTGACCCAAGTTGAAAAAAGATAGCCAGAGGCAAGGTTGCAGCAGGTTCGTCCAGATTTATTGGTATCAGGTCGGTGTAGCCAGCCGTAAAAAGCACAGATGCAGCATCACCAATACCACGACCGAAAGCAAGCAATACAGCGGTTATAAAACCTGAAAACCCCTGTTTAAACATGATTTTAAATGCAGTTTCAGCATTTGTTGAACCTAATGCCAAAGAGGCTTCGTGTAAGCCTTTAGGGATTGTACTCAATACTTCATCGAAGGTACGTACCATAATAGGTGTAATAAGTAAAGCAACCGTTATTATTCCTGCAATCAAGGAGGCATTCATTCCTAAGTAAAGCATTAGGATAAAACCAAATGCTCCATAAACTATTGATGGAATGCCCCAAAGTGTGTCTAAAAAATATCGAATTGTATTCTGTATTCGTTTTTTGCGTATAAGATGAACATTTAAATAAAGAGCTGCAGGCATCCCAATAAAAATGGAGATGAGGGTTGCTCCCATAGCAATATACAACGAACCAACTATAGCGTTAAGCACCCCACCTTCTCCACCATAGTAATAACCTCCCGAAGGAGTTTTGGTTATCATATCAAGAGAAAGTGCATTAAACCCTTTTACAAAAATTATAACAATAATAAAAGCCAGAACCGCAATAAGCGAATAGGTGGCGAAACCCGAAAGGAACCTGAATATGTTCTCTTCAATTATTTTTCTTCTGTTCATCGTTCCCCTGTTTTATATATAAAATATCTAAATACTAAGTTGATTATTAAGATAATAACAAATAGAAGCAAAGCAGCAAACATTAACGCAGAATCATATAAAGGAATAGAAAGCATTTCACCATAATTGTTTGCAATTAAAGCAGGTAAAGGATACCCTCCTTCAAAAGGATTAAATTTAGTTTGAACCATATTACCAACAACCATCATTACCGCAATAGTTTCCCCAAAGGCTTTGGCTATGCCCAAACCAAAAGCTGATATAATGCCGGGATAGCTTTTCTTAATTACAACATGCTTAACCGATTCCCAAAAAGTGGCGCCCAATGATAAAGATGCTTCTTTTAAACCGATTGGCACGGTATTAAAAACTTCTATCAGCATATTCAGAATGTAGGGAACGCACATAACTGCTAATACAATACCCCCTGCAAAAATTGAATATCCTGATGACGTTGTGTTGAATGCTGGTGCAAGTATATTTGAAACGAATGGTACAATTACTAAAATACCCCATACCCCATAAATAACAGAAGGTAACCCGGCCAGAATATCTATTACCGGATGCATCACCCGCATTAACCTAGGGGATGAAAATTGGGTGAGATAAACTGCAGAGAGCAAACAAACTGGAGCAGCAAATATAAAGGCAATTAGGGTTACATAAATAGAACTGGCAATAAACGGCCAAAAACCAAATTTCCCCTCATGGGGTAACCATTCAGAAGTTCCAATCAAGTGCCAAATATCCTGATGTTGAAATAATGGTGCTGACTTAATGTAAAGTCCTACACCTATTACAAATGGCAAAAGCAGAATGGTTCCCAATGCGATAACCATCCATGCTCCCATTATTTTATCAAATAGTATTCTTTTGAAAAGCATAGGCTATTTTAATTTCTCTTTGTAACCATTTATTGTGTTTTGGTCAAGTGGCACATATCCCGCTTCTTTTACAAACTTTTGTCCTTCTGTAAGTGTCCATTTAATAAAATCTAAAACCGCCTGTTTTTCTGGTTTGCCTTTAGCCACAAGATAAAGTTCCCTTGCCGGAGGAGAGGGGAATACTCCATCAGCTATTGCTTTCAGAACGCCTTCGAACGATTCGTAAAAATCTTCTTCAGGGTCAATAGTACCATTCCCATTAAGATCAATAGGGATAACCTCTATTCCTGGACGTTTTTTACCAGTATTTATATCATAGGCATAAATGGTGTTATTAAAACCTATGCCTGCTGGGTCTTTTACAACAGCCTCTGCAAGGCCGGGGTCACCAAAAATCCCAATTCCTTTAAGGTTTTCCTGTTTGCCGCCTAGAAATTGTGCCCATGTTTCTGCTGCCCCACAAGCATCGGAACGGGTATAAACTTTTAGTGCTGTTTTATTAGAAGTTTTTAGTATATCTGCCCAATCAGAAACCGACCCATCGATATATATAGATTTAAACTCATCTCTGGTAATCCCCCTTTGTTTCAGTATTTCTAAATATGGGTTGTTGGCGCTGATTGTTGGTATAACAGCATCTATAGTCAAACCTACCCACCAAACACCTTTGCTTTTTTCTTCCTGATGGATTTCTCTTGAAAACATACCTAAATCAACAGCACCGGACAAAGCATCCGCCATGCCTTTTCCGGCACCTCCACCCGAAATATTGAAACGAATTTCTGGATGTTCTTTTTTGTATTCCTCTGCCCATGTTACAACCAAAGGGTAAAGTGCAAATGCACCAGAAATACTTATGGTTTGTTCCTTTTGTTTCTTAGAAACACATACAGTCATTAACAATGCTGCAACGAGTCCGAAGATTATAGTTTTCCTTTTCATATCTGTTTTTGTATTGGTACAAATTATAATTGCGCTTGTTGCTTAAATAAGGTTGGGGTAATGGTTAGCTGCAAATAAAAGAACTGTGAGAATTTATCGTTTGTAACACCCTGAATCGATTTTAGCGATTCGGTTGGTAAGAAAATCATATAGCCACTTTCCAATGCACCCCAGTCATTAAATTTGTATTTCAACACCAAATCGTTCTCGTAACCAAGGTTTTTATCCGTAGGAGTTGTTGGGTTGGTTTGTGCTAATTGAAAGTAATGAGAAATGTTACGAATGCTAACTGTTTTTGAGAATTTATAATCAAGGTAAAAATAGTAATCGGCTAAACCTCCTTGTTTGGTGTGCGAAGCAAACGAACTAAAATAATCAATGAAGCCGAAATATTTGTGGCGTGCTCCATAAAGTACGTCAAACAAGTTATCGGTGGTTTGGTCTGCCCCAGTCTTCTTGTTCCCAGATAAATAACCGAAACCTATCCCCGGAGTAAGGATTCCGATTTTATAGCTTGCATCTGCATTAATCGCAAAGGCATCCACATTAGTCCCTTTTTGGTTTTTACCATATTGATAATACACATTTCCCCAGACACTTAAATTGTTGTCTTTGTAATCTGAATATATCCCTGTAGTTTGACGGAAATTAAGAGTATTGGTAGTATCTGTTTCTGTTACACCAGAAGCAACATGTAAAAGTGAAGCAGTAAAGTTGTCATTGAATTTGCGATTTAACCAAAAATAGTTAAACGATTTAATCCGATTGGATGGATACAAGATGTCGGCTGATGATTCTTTTAGGGTATTCCATGAACCACCAAAATGTAGATTCCATTCAGAGCGTTTCAATTTAAAAACCAAAGCATCATAACTTAAACCATTTTGGTTCCAGTTGCGTGCTGCTAAAATAAACTCATCGTCATATTTTAATTGCTGTCTTCCTGCTGAAACCCAACCAAATCCTCCTAACTTAACTTCGGCGTAACCTTCGAATAAACCAATGTTCGTATTGTTGGCAACTCCTGTTGAATTAACAACAGCATCGCCACCCCAAATCCTAACGTCCTGTGGAGTAATTTTAAGTTTTAAATTTTCGGTTTCATAGCTGAAAATTATACGTGTACGTTGCGAAATAAAGCCTGCTGGTGTTGAACCTTTGGCTGCTAATTTTTGATAGCCGTCTCTAAATTCCAAACGATTTCGTAGTTGGGCATCAACTTTAAATTGGGCTTGCATTTCTATTACGGTAAAGAGTAAAAGGAAAATACTGATTATTAATTTTTCCATATATCTTTTTTAGCTAACGCATTAATATTTACACAAACATAAACCATTAAGTCGAGTGATATAATGTATATTTGCATTGATGATTTTATGAGAAAACATTAAATTTTTAATGTTTTAAACTTTAAAAATACAACAGTGTTCGGATAATCAATTGAATACCATGAATTTATTTGATGATAAAAGTGAATTTAAATGGCTGCGAAGAATTTCGTTGAGATTTATAAGTGCTAAAGATTTTGATAGAATAGAAAAAACTTCGGTTAGGTTAGCATTTAAAAAAGGTGAAACAGTGTTGAAACAAGGAGGTTTATCGACACATGTTGCATATCTTGAAAAAGGAATTGTAAAATTCAATTTTGAAAGCGAGAACCATAAAAATTTAATTTTAAGTATTGTATCAGCACCTAAGATTTTAGGCGGAGCTAACTTATTCTATAAGGATAATAATTTGTTTTCGATTGTTGCATTAGTGGATTGTGAGGTTGTTTTAATAGAATCGGCAACATTACTATCTGTGATGAAAGAAAATGCGACATTTTCAATCATGCTATTTCAACTCGCATCTGAAATGTTTAAAAAATCGGTTTTAAATTTTATTAGTCTTGCCCATAAACAGAAGGAAGGACGTATTGCAGATGTACTATTATATTTATCTTCGGAAGTATATCATAATTCGGTATTTTTGCTAAATCTGACGAGGAAAGAACTCGCAGAATTTGCAGGGTGTTCTACGGAAAATGTAATAATGACATTATCAAAGTGGCAAACCGAAGGGATTATTGCTACAGACAGCAAACAGATTGAGATTACTGATTTGGAAAAATTAAAGTATATAAGCAAAATTGGCTAATATGTTAACACAGAAAACACGATACTCAATATTGGCAATGCAGCGCCTTGCAAAAGAATTTGGGAAAGGAACACTGATGATAAATGAAATTGCAGAAAGTGAAAAAATCCCCAAAAGATTTTTAGAATCTATTTTACTTGAACTGAAAAATAATGGATACCTGGGAAGTAAGTTAGGTAAAAAAGGGGGATATTACTTGCTGAAAAAACCCGAATCAGTCAATTTATTGGAAATAATACGTTTGTTTGAAGGAAGCATAGCATTATTGCCCTGCACATCAGAAAAATATTACCAAGTTTGCGAACATTGTAATGATGTAGAAAATTGCAATGTACGGCTAACATTCAAAGATATTAGAGATTATACTTTTAATAAATTAGCAAATACCTCATTAGCACAATTAATTTAGTTTTGCTTCACTTAGCGTAGGCAAAATTGCACTCTTTGGCAAGCTTTGGTTTTAGCGTTCGCTTGTGGGTCTTGACAACGTGTGCAAAATGAGGGTGGGTTTACTTCTTCTTTTTTTGCGGGGGGGGGGTAAATGATTCTCCTTCAAATCTGCGCTGTCCTGTCTAAAAGCTAAAACCTTTCCTATTTTAATTTTGTCAATATCGTATCGGCCTGGTTGCCTGTCTTTTACGTTCGCTGCCAGCTATTTCGATATACCTATGACTTATGGTAAAGCACAGTGAGATGTGTTTTAACAAAAAAGCTCTGCATAGTACAGAGCTTTAAGGCAAAAGAAATTTTACGTAAAGCTTACATGTTTACCGCAACCACCTCCTTAATTTCTGGCACATCGCGACGTATAGCCTGCTCAACACCATTTTTCAGCGTCATTAGGCTGTACGGGCAGCTTCCGCAAGCCCCACGTAGCTCTACCTTAACGGTTAGGTCATCGGTAACTTCAACCAATGAGATGTCGCCTCCATCATTCTGCAGGAATGGGCGTACAAGTTCAATTGCATCACTAACCTTTTTGTTGATTTCCTCTTTACTCATCTCAGTTCGTGTTAAATTCAATATACTCTATTTGTGTGTTATTTCAACTCTTTTTGTTGGTGGCATCTCTGCATTTCGGCGAGCTACCTCCTCCATTACGCTTTTTGCCAGCTTGCCAAAGGCTTCGGAAAGTATGCCATCTTGAGTGGCTGCGGGAGTTCCATTATCGCCACCCTCTCGAATACTCTGCACTATGGGAATCTGCCCTAAGAGCGGCAGGCGCATCCTATCGGCCAGCTTCTTGCATCCATCCTTACCAAAGATATAGTAGCGGTGGTTGGGTAGCTCCTCGGGGGTAAACCATGCCATGTTCTCAACTAGCCCTAGCACAGGAACATTTATCGATTTCGCGGTGAACATGCTGATTCCCTTTACGGCATCGGCAAGTGCCACGTCCTGGGGGGTGCTAACAATAACTACCCCGGTGAGGGCAACCTCCTGAACCAGGGTAAGGTGTATGTCGCTGGTGCCAGGTGGGGTGTCGATAAAAAGGTAGTCGAGCTCGCCCCACGCCCCTTGGTGTATAAGCTGGCGAAGGGCGTTGGTTGCCATTGGACCTCTCCACACCAGCGCATCGTTGGGGTTTACAAAGTAGCCTACCGAAAGATGCTTTACCCCATGGCTCTCAATGGGTTTAATTAGCTCCAAATCGCCCTCCTTAAAACCCTCGGGCTTTGAATCCTCCATGCCAAGCATCTTAGGGATGGATGGGCCAAATATATCGGCATCAATAAGCCCTACGGAGGCACCCGTTTTGGCCATGGCAACGGCTAGGTTCACTGCTATGGTCGATTTTCCTACGCCACCTTTTCCCGATGTAATTGCGATAATGTTTTTCACCTTGCTCACCGAGGCTTGCGTTTTATATGGCGATTCTTTGGGCTGTGCTGCAGGTGCTTTTATATCAATGTTGACAGAAACTCCGGCAAAGGACTCTGAAAGCATCTTGATGCAAGCTTTCCTTACCGATGATGCAAATGGATCGTTACTCTTAAGTAAGCTAAGTGTAAAAGCAATGCTACTCTCGGTTAGCGATAAGTTGGAAACCATGCCAAGGCTAACTATATCTTGTCCCAGTTCTGGGTGCTTGATTTGCTTTAGGATATCTAGTGTAGACTGTTCTGAAACGTTCATGCTCTTTTTAATTAATTTAAATAAACCGCAAAGTTAGGCATTCTGTATTATCAAACAAAGAAATGGCTAAAAGGTTTCAGTATCAAGTAGTAGGTTATAATTGGAGCTCAAGCTGGGGATTCCAGAATATCTTTTCGAAATCTTTAACCCTGTTGTCTTCAACCACAATGCCTTCGCTTTCCAGCAGCTCCTGCATGGTGTTGCTACCCGGGAAATGAACTTTACCAGTTAGCAAACCGTTGCGATTTACCACCCTGTGGGCAGGAACCCAATTGGGTATACTCTTGGTTGAGTTTAGTGCCCAGCCAACCATCCGCGACGATTGGGGTGAGCCTAGATATCGGGCAATGGCACCGTAGCTGGTTACCCGGCCAGTTGGAATAAGCCGGGTTACTTCGTAAACCTGTTCGAAAAAGTTTTGGCTACTCGAGTACTGGTTCATGAAGCTGCGCTTGGGTGTTTAGCTCAAATCGTAGGTAGGTAATGGGTTTCCCTTGCTCAAGGAACATGCTTTCGTAAAATGTTCTGATGGACAGGATCGAGTCCACAATTCCAGAGTTGTATAGGTCGTTGGTGCAAAAATGCACCTTAAGGTTGTTCTGCTCTACCAGCGCCTTGGTGTATTCGTGCAGCCCTTGGCTATCGGTTTTTAGGTGGATAATTGCATTGGGCTTGGCAAGCTGCTGGTAGTAGGTAAGGAATCTGCTCGACGATAGTCGCTTTCTGGCCTTGGCAGGGCGAGGTTGCGGGTCGGGGAATGTTATCCAAATCTCGCTTACCTCTTCCTTCTCGAAAAACGAAACGATATTCTCAATTCTTGTACGTAAAAAAGCAACGTTACCCATTTGCTTCTCGGTGGCATCTTTGGCCCCGGTCCAAAGGCGAGCCCCCTTAATATCAACCCCAATAAAGTTTTTGTTGGGGTACATCTTGGCTAGGTTCACGGTGTATTCGCCCTTGCCGCAGCCTAACTCCAAAACAATGGGATTATCGTTTTTGAAAAAGTCAGTGTTCCACTTCCCTTTAATGGGATGATCTTTTCTCCACACATCATCGAACGAGGGTTGGAAAAGATTCTCGAACGACTCGTTTTCGGCAAATTTTTTAAGCTTATTCTTTCCCACGGTAAGTAGCGAAATATTATAAATGGAAGGTTTATGCGTTACAGCTTGGTTTTCTCTATTCGTATACCAACTGATGCTACACCCTTTAGCCGCTGGGTGCGCATTCCCTGTTGAATAGAGAACTCATAGATTCCGGGTTCGGGGAAACGGATGTACTGCTTGTAGGGAATCTGGTTATCGCGTAGTGCCCCAAACCCCTTGCCAAGCCATCGTCCTCTTTGGTCGGAAAGTATGCACTCCATGGTATCGCGAAGCGTTGCCCCGGCTGGCGATGTGGTTTGAATAAAGAGGTATAGGTTGCTATTGGGGTAGCTGGTTGTGTTGCGTAGGTTGATGTATACGTTGTGCACCGATGCGGTATCTGTAATATCTACCCTAAAGGTTGCGATACTGTCGGCGCTCCAGGTCTCCTTTGGAATATCTACGTTGCTGTTATATACAGACCTTTCGGAGCAAGAGGGAAGGGTTAATATTGCCCAAATGCCAACAGCAGCAGCAAAAACGATTCTATTCATTGCTGGGTCTCCTTCGTATTTTATTGCGTCTTTTCTTGGCTGGCTTGCGTTTTTTCTTTTCGTCGAAACGGGTTAAGCTATCCTCCTCAATTACGCTGCCGTAACCAAATTGTACTTTTTCGTCAGCTGGTTCGATATACTCTACCAGCTTATGCGGTTTAACCCCCTTGCCATTGAGCGCAATAATTTCCTTAACCCTATCAACAGGGACTGAGATCATATTGAGGGCAGAGTTGGGGTCGCTACTATACCACATTACCCTTTTAAAAATGTCCGTTTTCTGGTGGTAGTATAATGCATCCTTGGTCTCGAGTACGATGCTGGTTTTGGGCAAGTCTTTTCGGGCATCTATGTAGCTCTCCAGCTCGTAGTTGAGGCAACACTTAAGCTTACCACATTGTCCTGCTAGCTTTTGTGGGTTAAGCGATATCTCCTGAACACGAGCAGCGTTGGTAGTAACCGATACAAAGTTGTTTATCCACGATGAGCAGCAGAGCTCCCTACCGCATGAGCCAATACCACCAATGCGGCCAGCCTCTTGGCGCGCACCAATCTGGCGCATCTCAATCCGAATCTGAAACTCTTCGGCAAGAATTTTAATCAGCTCTCTAAAATCGACCCGCTCGTCGGCAATGTAGTAAAAAACAGCTTTTGTTTTATCGCCTTGATACTCCACGTCGCCAATCTTCATGTTAAGATTTAGGTTGTTAACAATCTGGCGGGTTCTAATCATGGTGTTGTGCTCCAGCGAGATGGCCTCGAGCCACTTTTCAATATCGGCTGGTTTTGCCTTGCGGTAAACCTTTTTCAGCTCTGTATCGTTTGGTTTTACCCCAATTTTCGCCATCTGCTTATTAACTAGCCAACCGGTTAGAGACACTGTTCCGATGTCATGGCCGGGAGAGGCTTCAACGGCTACCACTTCACCTTTTCGAAGGGGCAGGTTGTTCGCATTTCGGTAGAATGCTTTGCGGGTATTCTTAAACTGAACCTCAACTATATCAGTATCTATTGGAGGTGTAGGTATATCGTTAAACCAGTCGTATGTGCTAAGCTTGGCGCACCCTCCGTTTTGGCAAACGGAGTTTTCGCTTCCCTCGTTTTCTGTTACTATTACGCCGCGTGAGCAAATGCTCTTTCCCATAGTGTTTAGTTGTTTAGCTTGCTACAAAGGTAGCTATTTTGATGATTTTTCCGACTCCGGTTTGATTGTAACGGAAAAACCTTGGCGTTGTTACTTCTTGTTAATCAGTTTCACTAGCTTCATGGTCATATCGGTGAGAACAATTTGTGCGTTCCCATACCGCATGATGTGTTCAATCGTTTTATTCAGCTCGTTGTATATGTGTACCACATTGCTGCCGTTAATGTAAGGCGAAAAATTCTTGCTAAACTTCTCCTCCTCACCAGCAATGTATGCAATGTCATTAAGGCCAAGGTTCATCATAAAGCTTTCTCTTATCATCCTAAGGGAGTAGCTAATTAGTTCCCGCTGGTTTTCACGACCTAAACGGGCCACCTTGTCAACCCACTCAAGTAGCGCAAGCACATTGTTGGAGTAGCATGATCGTAGCAAAACTTTTAGCATTTCGAAATGAGGGCTTGCTTCGTCGGAATGTGCAAGTGAATATGCTACCCTAAAATTGCCGTTGGCCACACGGCTAACATCTTGGGCTTTAGGCGCAGGTATTTGATACCTGTTCACCAATTCTGTGGCAATATCTTCCCGTGCGATGGGAGGTACCTTAATAATTTGGGTACGTGAGCGAATGGTACCAATAATGTTCTCCGGATTTTCTGTAACCAGCAAGAAAACGGTTTTGGCGGGGGGCTCCTCAATTAGCTTGAGGAGCTTGTTGGCTGCGTATTGGTTCATCCGCTCAGGCAGCCAAATGATCATGGTTTTGTATTCGGCCTCAAAGCTCTTGAGGCTGATTTTCTTGATTACCTCGGAGCCCTCGCTGGTACTGATTATTCCCACTTTATTCTCGAGGCCGAGCAGTGAGTACCACTCCGATTCGTTTATGTAGGGCGACTGGAGTATGGTTTCGCGCCAAAGCTGAATGTGCGCATCGCTACCCTTTCCGCTTGGTGAGTCATCATCGCTATCATCTGGCTTCTTCTTCTCGTTTACAGGAAACACGAAGTGAAGGTCGGGGTGGATTAACTTCTGAAACTTATGGCATGAGGGGCATACCCCACATGAATCATCGTCCTTTTTATCGGTACAAGCAATGTATTGGGCATAAGCAATGGCCAGGGCTAGCTTGCCCGTCCCTTCATGTCCCACAAAAAGCTGTGCGTGGGGAATCCTATCGTCTCTTACGCTCTTGATGAGCTTCTGTTTAACAGCTAGCTGCCCAACTATATCCTTAAATTGCATTGTGTCAAATTTAGCGTTGTGTAAAGATTTCAAAGGTAGTAAAAAGTAAATAATTGAGAAGCTGGTCTCCACCCTTTTGCCCCAATCGATTGCGAAGAAATATCAGCAGATCAAAACCTTCGCACGGCAGATTTTCATATCTTTGCTGCTGAAAACAACAAATCTATTTAAGCCATGGTAAACTTTGAGTCATACAACTTTGCTGGGAAAAGGGCTATTGTTAGGGTCGATTTTAACGTGCCCCTAGATAAAGCATTTAACGTAACCGATGATAACCGGATTAGGGCTGCACTCCCCACGATTAAGAAAATTTTGAGCGATGGAGGTTCAGCTATCCTGATGTCGCACCTAGGAAGACCAAAGGAGGGGCCTGAAGAGAAATTCTCGCTAAAGCACATACTGCCTACGCTTAGCAAGCACCTTGGCATGGAGGTTCAGTTTGCTGCTGATTGTATTGGGGCCGATGCCACTAAGCTATCGAGTATGCTTAAGCCAGGGGAAGTTTTACTGCTCGAAAACCTCAGGTTTTACAAAGAGGAGGAGAAGGGCGATGAGGGATTTGCTCACAAGCTGGCCAGCCTAGCCGATGTGTATGTTAACGATGCTTTTGGAACAGCGCACCGTGCTCATGCTTCTACCACCATTATTGCTCAGTTCTTCCCTCAAAATAAGATGTTTGGCTACCTTATTCAGAATGAGCTGAACGGCCTGGAGAGAGTATTGCATAAACCACAAAAGCCTTATACCGCTGTACTGGGCGGAGCAAAGGTAAGCACAAAGATTACCATCATTGAGAACCTGATGGACAAGGTGGATAATCTGATAATTGGTGGTGGTATGATGTTCACTTTTATAAAAGCCCAGGGGGGCAACATCGGATCGTCGATGGTTGAGGATGATAAGCTCGAGATGGCTCTTGACATTTTAGCTAAAGCGAAGCAGAAAGGTGTTAATATTCTGCTGCCTGTTGATACAGTTATTGCCGATTCGTTCAGCAACGACGCGAGTTCAAAGGTGGTAAAGGTGAATGAAATCCCCGAGGGTTGGCTCGGTCTTGATATTGCGCAGGAATCGGTTGCACAGTTCTCAAAGGTGATCGAAGCCTCAAAGACCATACTTTGGAATGGCCCAATGGGTGTTTTTGAGATGCCCAAGTTTGCCGAAGGGACCAAACAGGTGGCTAAAGCAATGGCTAGAGCAACCGCTAACGGTGCTTTTAGCTTGGTTGGTGGTGGCGACTCGGTTGCAGCCATTAACTCACTGGGCCTTGCCGATGAGGTTAGCTACGTGTCAACCGGTGGCGGTGCGCTTTTAGAGTATCTTGAGAATGGCGACTTACCAGGCATAAAGGCCGTAAGGGAGTAGTTCACTCGTATAGCAATCCAACGGCTAGGGTTCCTAGCCGTTTTTTTTATTTCTAGCATGGCAATATCGCGTTTAATTCAATGGGTTCAAATTATCCATATCTTTGCAGCATGAATGGTGGGTTAAGCGATATAGTTTTCGATGTAACAGGAGCAAACTTTGAGCAGGTGGCGCTGGAGGTGTTTCGGTTTCAGGCCGAGCACAACGACGTATACAAAGAATACCTCAACATACTTAGGGTTAAACCATCCGAAGTACAAAGTATTTACCATATTCCCTACCTACCAATAGCTCTCTTTAAATCGCACAATGTATATGTTGGCGACAGCCTACCCCAAGCAATTTTTACAAGTAGTGGCACCACCGGAGCCGAAACCAGTAAGCACCCGATTCGCTACCTTAGTTTATACGAACAAAGCTTTTTAGCAGGATTCAGAAGATTTTATGGAGACCCAGCAGGCTATGCTATTCTTGCCCTACTGCCATCGTATCTGGAGCGTGAGGGGTCTTCGTTAGTATATATGGTGCAGCGATTGATTAAAGAGAGCGGGTGCAGCATGAGTGGTTTCTTCCTGAGCGAGCACAAGAAGCTGGTGGATATAATTGCTGGCGTGGAACGAGATAGGCAACCCACAATACTTATAGGCGTTACCTTTGCCCTGTTGGAGCTGGCAACGAGGTACAACCTATCGCTGGGTAGTACCATAGTTATGGAAACCGGGGGAATGAAGGGGAGGGGCAAGGAGCTTACCCGAAGCGAGATGCATAAGCTGCTAACGGAAGCGTTTGGTGTACAACAAATTCACTCGGAGTACGGTATGACGGAGCTCCTTTCGCAAGCCTACTCAAAAGGAGACGGAATTTTTGAAACGCCCCCTTGGATGAGGGTTTTAGTACGCGATCCTTACGACCCTTTTACCATACTACCTAAAAACAGCAGCGGTGCTATAAATGTGATTGACTTGGCAAACCTCTACTCCTGCTCTTTTATCCAAACCGATGATTTGGGAAGGTTATTTGATGATGATACTTTTGAGGTGCTTGGCCGTATGGATGGTAGCCAGGTGAGGGGGTGCAACCTGTTGGTGCTATAAAAAACCACAGCCGGCATTACACCGGCTGTGGAAACCTAAAAAAACCATGAAAAAGCAAACCAACTCACCTACTGCATTAGCAGTATGCAGGTTATATGCTTAGCGCTTTATACCCAATTTCCTGGCTATTGCTTTGGGTAAAGCATCTTTATGCACCATGATGGCAACAGTTTTTTTGCGAACAAACTGCTCCGACATGTGCAAGTATCCTTCGTAAACATTGCCCGTACCCCAAGAGTTCTTGGTTATGTAGTATGGAGTCCCATTCTGATCTTTTGAAATGCCAATGATATGCATTAGGTGGTCATCGGTAGTGATGTAGTTGTCGAAAGTTTCTTGACGCAGCTCTTGGGTAACCTCAATCTCCGGAACAACTGACTTAAAGCTGTAGATCTCCTCCATAAGCTTATCGCTAGGTACATCGGCCCATTTAGCCTGCTCGCTATCCTTCATCTCTTCAACTTTTACCAAAGGCATAACAGCAAGCCCTTTGCTGTGTACAAATCCTTTTTCGCTAACATCACCGTCCCAACATACGCTGTGTCCCTTATCTATGGCGTGGTTCATCACCTCCATTAGCTCATCAATAGGTAGGTTGTAGTAGCCCTTGTGCGCCCAGTTGTCGGGAATTTCCAAAACAATTTTTTCGTAGTACGGATGATGGCTATATGAGGTTAACTCTATGTAGTTGTCAGGATCAATACCCATCTCCTTAGCAAATGTAGCCGGGGTATACTCCTTCCCATTGAACGTAAATGTTGCGGGTGTTTGGCCTAGGTAGGTGTCTAAAACCCCTTCGATAGCGGGTTGCCATGCTGTTGAAAGTTTTCTGTTACGGTTCTTTATAACGGCATCAATCATTCCCTTTAGTATGCTCTCTAGCTCGGAATGAACGTGACGCTCCTCACCGTAGCTAAGGCCACTGTATACGCTCTCAGGCACCATCCCATGACGAGCAATAACGTCCATCACGTTGTGGGCTTGCCCACCCTGGCCAAAATTGTTGGTGCCATGAAATCGAATGTACCTCTCAATTTTATCGGAGTAGGTATGACGTACAAAGAACATTGGCGAAAGGATGATCTCTGGCTTTCCCATCCGAATGAGCTCGGTTTCAAGGAATGAGGTGGTGGCATAGCTCCAGCACGTACCCGTGCGTTGCTGATCTTTTACTGGAGTTGTTTCCAACCTTTTAACAGTTTCAAATTGGTAGCCCGTTTCGTTCTGCCCCAATGCATTTACCTGCAACAGGGAAACTAATACAATCGATAAGAATAGTCTCATAATCATATAAAATGTTTTGCATGAGTAGTACTCTATTGACATGAATTGGAACCAATAGTTTAAAGTATAAAGGAATAAATGTGCATTGTAACGGGTTGATTGCATCTGTTTGCTAGCTGAAAATCCTTTGGTAAGTTTTATAGCTGTTTGGCAACCAGCGAAATATTTTAGCAGTCGATCTACTTAGTTTTTTCTATTTTAACAAATGCAGCAAACAGTAACACACTAGAATAGTATCATACTCATCAAATTGTTAGCATAGGAAGTACAACGCGTTGAACAATTGTCTATATTGCGCATGCATATATTTCACATCCTAAAATCAAATTGTATTACCAAAAATTATTAGCATGAAAATAAAATCATTAGGTGTATTAGTTGCACTTTGCATGCCAACTTTTCTATTCGCAGGCGGACTTGTTACAAATACCAATCAAAGCGCTAGCTTTATCCGCATGCCTTCACTTGACGCTGTTATTGGCATTGAGGGTGTTTACTATAACCCAGCAGGTTTGGTCCAGCTGGAGAATGGCCTACATGTGTCGTTAAGTAACCAGATTGTTAATCAGAAAAGAAGCGTAACCAGCACCTTTCCTACTTTAAATAGTAGCGATTACGATGGAATTGTTAAGGTCCCCTTGTTCCCTAGTGCTTACGTTGCATACAAGGCCAATAAGCTTGTATTCTCCTTTGCATTTAACCCAATTGGTGGTGGTGGAGGAGCAGAGTACGAGAATGGGTTGCCCTCATTTGAGTCGATGGTTTCGCAAATTCCTGGAATGGTAACATTGCTTGGTGTTCCTACCACAGCCTACAGTATGGACCTGTTTTTCAATGGTAGTTCAACTTACTTTGGGTATCAAGTGGGCATTAGCTATGCTATAAACGATGCCATTGGTGTTTTTGGTGGCGCCAGGTATGTTACAGCAAAGAATACCTACGAGGGTAACATTAGTGATATTATGATTAATCCCCAACATCCAGTGGTTAACCCATCGGGAGGAATGATGCTAGCAAACACATTCTTCACACAAATCGGTCAACCCGTTTATGCTGCGATGACCGCCGATGCAGAGGTTGATGTTGTTCAGAAAGGTTCTGGAGTCGCCCCAATTATTGGACTTAGCATCGTTGCTTCCGATAAGCTAAACTTTGGTGTGAAGTATGAATTTAAAACCAAGATGGAGCTAACAACCGAAACCAAGGTAGACGGAACCGGTATGTTCCCCGATGGGGAAGTAATTTCCAATGATATGCCTGCCATGCTTACCCTTGGCGTTGGTTACAAACCCATCGACAAGCTTTCCTTGTTGGGTGGATTCCACTACTACTTCGACAAGTCAGCCAACTACGGTAAGAAGATTAATGGAGTTTTTGTTGAGAATAGTGAGGTGATTGACAATAACTACTGGGAAGCCGCCATTGGGTTAGAGTACATGGTAACTGGTAAAATATTTGCAAGCGCTGGATACTTGTATACAAAAACGGGGGTAAACGAGAAGTATCAAAGCGATATGAGCTACAGCCTTAACACGAATTCGGTGGGGCTGGGCGGAAAGTACCTAGTAAACGAAAACTTGGGTATCAACATTGGCTTTATGACAACCCTTTACCAAAGCAACACCAAAGATTATGCTGCTGTTGCACCTGCAACCCCAGCCTACAGCGAAACCTACAATCGCACCAATAGGGTTATTGCTTTGGGGGTTGACTATAAGTTTTAACCCAAGCTATAAAGAGTTAGGGGCCGGGAGGAATCTCGGTCCTTTTTTTATAGCGAATTATGTTCATGTGCTGTTAAAAACTAGGTTTCTGCTTGCGGAAACGTTTTAACCCTAGTGGCTAATCTCTACAAATTGCAGTGGGGTGTAGGCCATCTCTGATAGCTCTTCACCCGCCTCGCGGAGTTCATCATCGTCCTCATCGTAGTACCAGAATACGTTTACCGGAACCCCTGCCTTTTGTATTTCGCTAACCTGAAGGATTATGTCGAAAATAAATTTTGCGGAAGAGCTATTGAAGTAGATATACTTGAAATTGAAAACAAAAGGCTCAGCACTGGTAGCCGATTGGTTCTTTTTATACCAATCCTTAAGCTCCTCAATCCACTTGATAAGGGGATTGTAGAAATCGCGAGCATTTTCGGGCCTAGAGTATCCGCTAATTTCAAGCAGGCGATCCTTTGCCGAGAAGTACACCCTTGGCGACACGCTAGAACCATCAATTTTCAAAGTTTCCATTAATGCATATGTTTGCTTTCAAATATAGGTAAAAAGAGTACAAAAAATCACATTTTGCCCAGGCTGCACCTGCTGCTTTTTGGCGAATTGATTAAATCGTTTGACGAACGGGTGTTTCCTTTGGGTGGATGTATGTTGCACCTTGTATATATAAAGAAAGCCTCCGATAAATATCAGAGGCTTTCGGTTTGTGGTTTCAGGGTTAATTTTAGGGAATGTATGGTATAAAGTTGAAGCTGTATCCAAGCATATCTGATATCTCTTCGCCCGACTCAAAAATTTCGTCATCACCCTCCTCGTAGTACCAGTTTACCTCAACTTCGTTGCCCTTCGACATAAACTTCATGAACTCAAGAAGTATATCGAGAAGAAATTTTGATGAGGCAGAGTTGAAGTAGGTCATCTTCAGGTTAAGGGTCAAGAGCATCTTTTTGTAGTCGGTGTTTTGGCTTAGAACCAAATCGTTGTACTCTTCCAGCCATTTGAGGATAGGCCTGTAAAACCCAATAACATTTTCGGGTCTTGAGAAACCTGATATTTCAAAGATACTATTCTCCGGATTGAAATGAACCTTTGGTGTAAACTCTGTGGGTTCTATATGCAAGGGTTCCATATTATGCACCTGTATTGATGATGTTTATCTAGTGATATGAACATTAAGCGTGAAGTAAGAGTACTCGTTGTTGATACCTTCAAACTTATAGATAATCTTGCTTTCAGAAACTTTTGCAATGTTTATTAAGCCAAGCCCAGCACCTCCTTTGGGTGATACATCGCCGCTAAGGATGGTGAGCTTGTACAGCTCCTTGAGGCCATCCTTGTTGAGCGAGTTTACTTTGTCTAATTTTTCTTGGAGTGCTGGAACCTTGTGGCTAAGCAGGCTGTTGGAGGCAAAAAGGGAAAACTCCTTATCGTCGAGATAAAGAGTAAAGCGGGGCTGATGATCCGTATTGCTACTTATTATGTCTTGATGTTTGTAAATATTCTCCAGGCTCTCTACCATAGCCGAGTACACCTTTTTCTTTGTGGTGATTGACAGACCCTGCTTGTCGACAAATGCCGACATTCTATTGAGTAGAAAACCAATCTCTTCGTAGCTTAAAGGACCAAAATGCGCTAAGATATTCTCTTTTTGTACCACGTCTAAATCTGTACTTTTAGTATTGAACCCTAATGAATGTATTGCCCTAGTAGATCAAAGTGTATTTTTACTATCTGTATTACAAATGTATTACTTTTTTTATAAACTGCAACTCTTGATTAAAATTTCAAACCATAGGCTTGAATAATGCATGCGGCTATTTGCTGGGCGGCTATTTTGGTTCCATTGTAACCTTAAATCTCTTCAACAGGCAGCTTGGTTGTAAAAAAAGCGGTTTGGAAAGTTCCAAACCGCTTTTCTGAATTAGTTCTTCATTCTATTTCACAAGGGTCATTTCATCAACAAGGTGCTTTGCGCCAGCGTATTTGTCGATGATGAAGAGCACATAGCGGATATCAACCCCAATACAGCGCTGGTAGTCGGGTTCAAATATAATATCACCACTCATTGCTTCCCAGTTCCCATCGAAGGCGCAACCAATGAGGTGACCCTTTCCATTGATGATTGGGCTACCCGAGTTGCCGCCAGTAATATCGTTATTGGTAATAAATGCCACTGGCATTTCGCCGTTATCCATAGCGTATGGTCCATAGTCTTCTGCCATGTATAGCTCTTTGAGCTTCTCGGGTACTACAAACTCCCAGTTGTCCGGATCCTCTTTTTCCATAACACCCTTTAGGGTGGTGATGTAGTTGTAGTGAACGGCATCGCGTGGGTAGTAGTCTTGCACCTGGCCGTAGGTAAGCCTCATGGTGAAGTTCGCATCGGGGTACATGGGTTGCCCTTCGTTCATCTCCATAATTCCGGCAACATATAGCCTGTGCCCCTTGGCAAATTTCTTGTTAATTTCATCAAGCTGGCTCCATATTCTGCTGGTCACCTCACCTATCGATTGGGTTGCAACGAAAGCCGGATCGTTTTCAAATACTTCTGCTGTTGGGTTCTCAAGGGCTTTCCACAGCTTGGTTGAGTCGGCAAAGATTGAATTGTCGAACATATCGTCGATAAACCTATCGAAGTTGCCAGCGTAATCCTTTTCGATGGTTGCAAAAACCGAGGGGTGGAATTCTGGCTGCACCTTCTGAGCAAAAAGTTTAAACATGGCCTTGGCAACTTTCCTGTCGGTGGGTGCATTGTAGTCTTTGTAGAACGCTGTAGCCGACTGCCTAAAACGGTCTACCCTGTTCTGCAAACCATTGTCCTCATCGCCCTTTAGATATTCGTAAAGGCCATTAGCCCTACCTGCCAGCGAAACAAGCTCGGTGCCGCGCAGTAGGGTTTCGCTAATGTACATATTGGCATACATGTAATCATGGCGCTCCTCAATGGCGGTTTTAATTAGATCGAGAGCCTCGCCGTACTCCTGGGTGCGCTTGCGCTTTTCGTTTACCCACTGGGTAAATTCTTCCTGCTCCTTCAGCTTGGTTTCCTTCACCTTTAGGCGCTTAAGCGCTTGGTTCTGACCAATGGAGAATTTCCAGTAGTTGGTACTGCCAGAGTATTTTGATGAGTATTTAATTCTAATCTCATCGCTGGCGAGCATGTCCTCAAGGATAATTTCCTGACGGATGCCCCTGATGAACGAGCGCTGAGCGTTGGTTATCTTTTCGGCCTCATCAACTTCCCACGAAGTCATGTAGCGGGTAGTGCCTCCGGGATAACCCATAATCATAGCAAAATCACCTTTTTCTACACCTTCAAGAGAAACGGGTAGGTGATGCTTTGGTTGGTAGGGTACGTTGTCGGGCGAGTAATCGGCGGGCATATTATTCTTATCGGCATACACGCGGAAAAGGGCAAAGTCGCCAGTGTGGCGAGGCCACATCCAGTTGTCGGTATCGGCTCCAAATTTGCCAATCGAGGAAGGGGGTGCACCCACCATACGAACATCGGTAAAGCGCTCGTAAACCAATAGGTAGTACTTATTACCACCATAGTAGCTGCGGACCATGGCCCTGTAGTGATTGCCCTCGGTAGCCTTTTCTTCAATGGCTTTTGCCGCATCTTCAATAGCCTTTGAGCGTTCCTCTTCGGTCATTTTTGATTTCACTGGCTTGGTTACCTCGTCGGTAACGTCTTCAATCTTAACAAGGAATGTTACGGACAGGCCTGGAGTGGCAATTTCCTCGTCCATCGACATGGCCCAAAAGCCATCCTTCAGGTAGTCGTGCTCAGTGCTACTGTGCCTCTGAATGGCGCCATAACCGCAATGGTGGTTGGTTAGTATTAGGCCCTTGTCGGAGATGATTTCGCCAGTACAGCCACCGCCAAAAATTACAATGGCGTCCTTTAGGCTAGTGTTATTGATACTGTACAGCTCCTCTGCGCTTAGCTCTAGCCCCATCGATTGCATGGTGGCAATATTATACTTCTGTAGGAGTGGGAGTAGCCACATCCCTTCATCTGCTTTTGCAAGCGACGATGAAATGAGTAGAATGCTAAGCAGTAAAACTTTGAATCTTTTCATCGGAAATAAATTGTTAAGGTTTGGTTTACTTGTTATATTGTTTGAATGTTCGATATTTAATCTGGCAAACGGTTTAAATTGAAAGGCAAGTATAGCAATAACTTTTTAATTATAGGTTGGGAATTTGCAGCTGGCTATTGGTAAGCCTGAATGTTCGCCTGTGGTGTGGGCTGGCTCCATACATTTCAATAGCATGTCGGTGCTCGCGGGTTGGGTAGCCCTTGTTTTTCTCCCACAGGTACTGCGGGTATTCAACCGATAGTTTAGCCATAAGCGCATCGCGATAGGTTTTTGCTAGTATTGAAGCGGCCGCAATGCTTAGATACAAAGAGTCACCCTTAACAATGCAGCTATGGGGTATTGCCTTGTAGGGTTTAAACCTATTACCATCAACTACTATATACTCTGGGGTTACATTTAGCCCATCAATTGCTATGTGCATTGCCCTGATGGATGCATTTAGTATGTTTATCCTATCAATCTCTTGGGGTGATACCATGGCTACCGAATGTGCCACTGCCGATTGCTCTATCTCTACCCTAAGCAATTCTCTTTGCCTGTGGGTTAGCTGTTTCGAATCGTTGAGCAGGGGGTGTGAATAGCTTGTAGGGAGTATTACAGCTGCTGCAACAACCGGCCCTGCAAGGCAGCCACGTCCGGCCTCATCGCATCCTACCTCTAGTGTAAAATCGCTATAACGAACCTTTAGCATTACGATTTGTGTTTTCAGTTAAAACCTTTTGCATGGCGGAGTATAGGCTGGTTGCCGTGTTATCCCATGAAAAGTCGTTCTTTCTTTTGGCCGATTTTTTGGCCAGCGCTTTGCGAAGCGCTGGGTCCTTTGCCACCATACTCATTGTGTTCGCAATGGCTTGCGTATCAAACGGGTCGACTAGTAGCGCGGCATCTCCCACAACTTCGGGGATAGATGTTCTGTTTGATGCTATTATGGGCAGATGGCACCGCATGGCCTCCACCAGTGGAATTCCAAATCCCTCGAAGTACGGAACGTAAACTAGTGCAGCTGCGCTTCCTAGCACTCTTCGCAATTTCTGTACCTGTAGCCTTCCTGTAAATACAACATCAGAGGGGTTGTTCAAATTGCTTAGGGCCTCTTTAATATCACTGGTCATAAACATTGGTTCGCCCACAATCACAAGCTTGTAGTCCATATGGCTAGTGGTAATAAACAGGTTGAAAGCATGTATTAGCCTGGCCACATTTTTTCGAGGATTTAGCGCCCCCACGAACACAAAGTAGGGCTTACCCGATGTTATTTCGTTACGGACGAGCTGTGCCTCGGTGCTATCAACAGGGGAGTATAGCTCATTTGCTCCATTGTGTGCTACGCTAATTTTGCTTAGAGGGATGTCGAAGCTTTGGGCAATATCGTTTTTCGAATAGTTGCTCACGGTGAAGATATGGGTTGCATGTTGCGCAAAACGAGGGAAGAAATGGTTGTAGTAGCTACGTGTTAAAAAGGGAATCCCCTCTGGGTGGTGCTTAAAGTTGATGTCGTGTATTACGCATAGGGAGGGTGTTTTGCTTTTAAGGGGGATGTAACCATCGGGTGAAACAAGTAGGTCAATATCATATTTTTTTAAAAAGCGAAGGACTGAGAACTCGAACCAAAAGTACCACAGCAGGGGGTGCCTAGCTTGTGGCCTTAGTACAATGGGCGTAACGTTGGCCGAAAATATAAAGTCAGGATGAGGATCACGGTCGAACAGAAAAAAATAGTGATGCTCTGGATGCTTAAGAACGATCCTTTTAACAGTTTCGAAGGTGAACCAGCCAATGCCCTCAAGCTTATCTTTTAGTAAAAGGCGGGTGTTTATGGCAATCTGCATGGAGTAATTTTTATCAGAAGACAAAATAGCATAATTTTATCGAAACCATTAGCTAGATTTGTAAAATATCTGTAAATCTTGCAAAGCACTGGTGTTGTTAATGAAGTAAAACGGAAGTTTATAAATAGTGAAACGTAAGTTTGCCACCAACCTTATACTGCTACTTTCGCTTAACCTACTGGTTAAGCCCCTTTGGATTTTTGGTATCGACAGAACGGTACAGAACATCGTGGGTGCCGGAGAGTATGGACTTTTCTTTGCCCTGTTCAACTTTTCTATCCTGCTAAACATTACCCTCGACTTTGGGCTAACTAGCTACAACAACAGGGAGATAAGTCAGAATCCACAGATCTTACCCAGGTACCTGTCCAACATGGTGGGCATAAAGCTTATCATGGCCATACTCTATATGCTGGTTTGCTTTGGGGCAGCGCTGCTATTGGGCTACACCGGCAGGCAACTATGGATGCTCCTATTCCTTGCCATAAACCAATTCTTATCGAGTTTTATTCTTTACCTGCGGAGCAATATCAGCGGTTTACAGCTATTCCGTACCGATAGCTTTTTGTCGGTAACCGACAGGGTGCTTATGATCATTTTGTGTGGGGTTTTGCTTTGGACTCCCCTCCGCCAACACTTCTCCATCGAGTGGTTTATTTATGCGCAAACCATAGCATACCTGCTAACCGCGCTAGTTGCACTTGTTGTGGTGGTGGGTAAGGTCGATTCGTTTTCACCTCGTTTTAGTAGGCCCTTTTTAATAAGCATTGCCAGGCAGAGCTATCCCTACGCCTTTCTGGTTCTGTTGATGTCGTTCCATTATAGGGTCGATTCTGTTATGCTTGAGCGGTTATTGCCCAATGGGCATATCCAGGCGGGTATATATGCTCAGGCCTTTAGGCTGCTCGATGCCAGCGTTATGGTGCCATTCCTATTCTCCACCCTGTTGCTTCCAATTTTTTCGCGGATGTTGCGTTTGGGTGAGCCTGTTAGCCCGCTGCTAAAATTCTCGTTAAGCCTTTTAATGGTTTTTGCCATTACTTTTGCAACTGCATGCATTGTTCATAGGCAGCCTATAATGGATTTGCTGTATGTGAGCAAAACAGGAGAGTCGGCCTTAATTTTTGCCATACTTATGGGTTGTTTTGTGTTCTCGTCGGTATCGTACATCTTGGGAACCCTGCTTACGGCCAATGGAAGCCTTGTGCATTTAAATCTTATTGCACTTACGGGCGGGGTGGTGAATATTGTATTGAACTTTATTTTCATACCCCGATACGGAGCCTTGGGGGCTGCAATTACAAGCCTTCTAACACATTTAGTCATAGCCATAATGCAAGGTTTGGTTACCATTAGAACCTTTAGCCTTAGGTTGCCCTGGCCTTCTGTGGTAAGGTTTATATCCTTTGGGGTTCTGTTCGCCTTGCTTACCCTGTTATCATTGAACCTGCCTATGCATTGGGCGTTAAATGCAATGCTTATTGCAGCCATTGGGATTGGTAGCGCATCGACATTTAAAGTGTTAAGGATAAAGGAGTTGGTGTCGGTGGTGTTAAGCTATGGAGTTCGGTAGCTACCCCAACGATGCCATACATTTTTTTATCACCCGCTTTTTTTTATTAAGTTTGATTATTTAAAACCAAAAGATTACTTTTAAGGCGAGTTAGGTTTTGTAATGAAACCTTTAGCATACAATAAATTCAAGAATTATGGGGATCCTTATCGATAAAACACCAGATTGCCCTTACGTAAACTTCTCAGAGGATGGTGTTCTTGAAATTGAAGGCCGATCAATCACCGAGGATGTGTTCTCCTTTTGGCAACCACTTGTCGATTGGGTTGAGCTATACGTAAAAACACCAGCCGATACCACCAAGGTAACCTTCTTTTTGGAGTATACCAATAGCAGCTCCAACAAGTACATAAACGAGATGATGAAGCACCTCGATGCTTGTGCTCAGAATGGCCATACGGTTGATATTCTTTGGCGATACGAGGAGGACGATGAATCAATCCTTATGCTGGGTCAGGATTTGGATGCTTTAATATCCATTCCATTTCAGTTCGAAGAGGTGGAGATGGCGAGGCAAAAAAGCCAAAGGGTGAAGGTGAAGAGCAAGAAAACCGGTAGTGAGGCTATTATTACATATAGATATTGGGATGCCATTGTTCGGAATGGCCATAGCGACGACTACATTATCCTTGACGAGGACGTTAAGGCATAGAAGAGTAATTTGAGCGTAGCTAATCAAAAAATTGATATGCAAAAATTAGAACTCAAAGAAACCCTGACCTCACCATACGTTCTGCTAAATGCAGATGGGGGTGAGATACGAATTGAGGGGCGGTCAATCCCTGAGAACGTTATCGACTTTTATCACCCCATTTTGAGTTGGATCGATCAGTATGCTCAGAACCCAAAGGATGAGACCAAGGTTTTCTTTAAACTCGAGTATTTCAATACCAGCTCATCAAAACGCCTCTTTGATATCATGAAGAAAGTTGAGGCTCTCACCACACAACAAGAGAAAAAGGTTAGCATATACTGGTACTACGAAGAGGACGACGAGGATATTTACTTTGCAGGCAACGACTACAAGGCGCTAATTAGCAAGGTCGATTTTAACCTTGTTGAGCTGTAGGACGCTACAAATAAGCTATTTTTGCAACCAGCGAAAGCTGGTTTTTTTATTCTGTTGCTAACGTATTGCCGGTAAATCACAACAATAAGAACCAAGATGATCTACCCGCTTATAATCCCCAAAAGTAATGGCCAATGCTCCCTACCAATAAAAAGAAAATTGTTAACGACCCGGTGCATGGGTTTATTAACATTTCGTACCCCTTAGCATTCGATATCATTGAGCATCCCTACTTCCAAAGGCTTAGGCACATCAAGCAGCTAGGGCTTACCTACATGGTGTATCCCGGTGCAAACCACTCTCGGTTTCAGCATGCCTTGGGGGCAATGCATCTTATGGAGCTGGCCATTGGAGTGCTTCGGGCCAAGGGGCATAGCATCACCGATCAGGAGGCTGAGGCGGCATCGGCTGCCATTCTGCTTCATGACGTTGGGCATGGGCCATTCTCCCACTCGTTGGAGTACAGCCTAATTCAGGGAGTGAGCCATGAGGATATTGGCTGGGGCATAATGCAAAAGCTCAACCAGCAGATGGAGGGTAGGCTAGAGATGGCGATAGAGATATTCAAAGGGACCTATTCCAAAAGCTTCCTACATCAGCTTGTGTCTAGCCAGCTCGATGTGGATAGGCTTGATTACCTTAGGCGCGACAGCTTTTTTTCTGGGGTAACCGAGGGGGCTATTGGTTCCGATAGGATAATTAAGATGCTGAATGTGGTGGACGACAACCTGGTGGTAGATGCAAAGGGAATTTACTCCATCGAGAAATTTATCATCGCCCGTAGGTTAATGTATTGGCAGGTGTATCTGCATAAAACGGTTGTTTCGGCAGAGAAGCTGTTAACTCAGCTCCTGAAAAGGGCCAGGGAACTTGCTTTTGCTGGAGATCATTTGTGGTGCACCCCTGCGCTTGCCTTCTTCCTCAAAAACCAAATAACCACAGGTAGCATCGGTGGAGGCGACCTTAGCCCCGAGATTATTGATAATTACTTGAGAATTGACGACTCCGACATTATGGTGGCCGCTAAGCTTTGGCAAGAACACCCCGACCCTACCCTGTCGACCCTGGCCAACATGGTTACCCATAGGAAGCTATTTAAAGTTGAGCTACGTAATAACGAGTTTAACATCGAGGAGGTTGGTGCGCAATTATCGCACTTTATTGATGAGCACCCGGAGCTAACCGAAACCAGCGACTACTTTGTTTTTACTGGATCGGTTAGCAATAACGCATACCGACTTTCCGAGGAGTCTATCAATATCCTTTACAACAATGGGCAGCTGGTTGATATTGCATCGGCTTCCGATATGGTTAACGCAAAGATACTTTCCAAGGAGATTACCAAATATTTTCTATGCTATCCAAAATAGACTTAAGCTAATTTCGATATAAATTGTTAGTTTTGCCACAAAATTAATTTAACACATCATGGAATTTACTGCACAGGCCATTGCTGCGTTCTTAAACGGAAAGGTTGAGGGATCTCCTGACGTTAAGGTCAGCACTGTGGCAAAAATAGAGGAGGGAACACCCGGAGCCTTATCATTCATGTCAAATCCTAAGTATTCAAAATATCTTTACACAACCCGGTCGTCCATCATACTTATCAACGCCGACTATGCTCTTGAGCAGCCCGTTGAGGCAACGCTTATTCGAGTACCCGATGCTTACGAGGCATTTGCCAAGCTGCTAAGCATGGTGGCAGCATCGCAAAGGCCCAAGGCTAAAATTCACAAGCAGTCGGTGGTAGAAAAATCAGCCACCCTGGGGAAGGAAGTTTTTATTGGAGCGTTCAGCTATATTGGCCAAAATGTTACAATAGGTAGCCACGTGCAGATTCATCCACAGGTATACATTGGCGATAACGTGGTGATTGGCGATAACTCCATCATTTATGCTGGTGCCAAAGTGTACAACGAGTGTACAATAGGTCGCGATTGCATTATCCACTCTGGCGCCGTAATAGGTGCCGATGGGTTTGGATTTGCCCCACAGCCCGATGGATCGTATCAGAAAATACCCCAGATTGGTAATGTGGTGATAGAAGATAATGTTGAGATTGGCGCCAACACCACCATCGATAGGGCCACCATGGGGTCTACCATCATCAGAAGAGGTGTAAAGCTCGATAATCTTATTCAGGTAGCTCACAATGCCGAAATTGGCGAGAACACAGTAATTGCTGCTCAGGCAGGGATTGCAGGGTCAACCAAAATTGGAAAGAATTGTATGTTCGGCGGACAGGTTGGCATTTCGGGTCATATTTTTATTGCCGATGGTGTTAAGCTTACGGCCCAAGCCGGTGTATCCAATAGCATCAAAGAGCCAAACGAGACATACATGGGAAGCCCTTCAGTGCCATCGCGAAAGTTTAGCCGTTCGTTTGTGGTGTTTAAACAGCTACCCGAAATGAAGCGCGATCTGGACAAGATTAAACAATTGATTGAGAAAAGTCAGGTGAGTTTAAAATAAAATTGAGTACTTTTGATGGTTTTTCAATTTTACTCAATAATCCAACATCGCTATGCTTGAGAAACAAACTACATTAAACAATACAATAAAATTTACAGGCAAGGGCTTGCACACAGGGGTCGACATCAAGCTTGAGATTTGTCCTGCGCCAGAAAATACAGGGTATGTGTTTGTCCGAACCGATCTTGAGGGTGAACCTACCATCGACGGCATTGCCGATAATGTGGTGGACACCTCTAGAGGCACTACAATTGAGCAAAACGGCATTCGCGTAACCACCGTTGAGCATGTTTTGGCCTCCCTGTCGGGGCTTGGCATCGATAACGCCTTCATTAAGGTAGATGGACCCGAAATGCCCATTATGGATGGTAGCGCCCGATATTTTGTTGAGGAGATACAGAAAGCCGGCATTAAAACCCAAGAGGCCGAAAGAGGATTTTATGTAATTAAGGAAAAGTTGGTGTATTCCGACCCTGAGCGCGGAATAGAGATTGCTGCATACCCCGATGAGTCCTTTAGCATAGATGTTCTGATTGACTATAACTCAAAGGTTTTGGGCAATCAGTATGCTCAGCTTATCAATCACGATAACTTTGCCCAAGAGGTAGCACCCTGCCGTACCTTTGTATTCTTCCATGAGCTCGAAGTTCTTCTTAAGAACAACTTAATTAAGGGCGGCGACCTGCAGAATGCCATTGTTATTATGGAGCATGAGGTTCCCCAGGAGGAGCTTGATCGGATCGCTGACTTGTTTAACAAACCCCGCGTTCATGTTAAGCCCGAGGGAATACTTAATAACATTGACCTGCGCTTTTACAACGAACCTGCCCGCCATAAGCTGCTCGATATAGTTGGCGACTTGGCACTGGTGGGGCGCCGTATTAAGGGAAAGATTATTGCCAAGCGCCCGGGCCACCATGCCAATACTGAGCTCGCCAAGATTATCAGAAAGATGGCTCGTAAAGAGGCAATGAAACCAAATATTCCAAAGATCGATATAAATCAACCGCCTTTACACGACATCAACCAAATCAGAAACATCTTACCACACAGGCCCCCATTCCTTTTGGTGGATAAAATTCTGCAAATGGATGAGAATTCAGTTGTGGGGATCAAGAATGTTACCATGAATGAGGATTTTTTCGTGGGGCACTTCCCCGAGGAGCCGGTTATGCCAGGTGTATTGCAAATTGAGGCAATGGCTCAGGTAGGCGGAATTTTTGTGCTGAACACAGTTCCCGACCCCGAGAACTACATAACCTACTTTTTGAAAATAGATAGGGTGAAGTTTAAACGCAAGGTGGTACCCGGCGATACAATTGTTTTTAGGCTGGAACTCCTTGAGCCCATCCGTAGAGGTATTGCCAATATGTTTGGCCAGGCCTTTGTTGGTGATAACTTGGTGATGGAGGGTGAACTTTTGGCCCAAATAGTAAAACAAAAATAGCGCATGAATTCATCGCAAGCATACGTACATCCCGATGCAAAAATTGGGAAAGATGTTAAAATAGAACCATTTGCTTATATTGCTCAAGATGTAGTAATTGGCGATGGTACGTGGATAGGACCAAACGCAACCATTATGGATGGCGCTCGCATTGGTGCAAATTGCAAAATTTTTCCAGGGGCAGTTGTTGCTGCCATACCACAAGATTTGAAATTTAAGGGAGAGGTGACCACCGCCCAAATTGGCGACAACACCGTGCTAAGGGAGTGCGTTACGGTAAACCGTGGTACAGCCTCGCGCGGAACAACCAAGGTAGGGAATAGCTGTTTGCTTATGGCCTACGTACACGTGGCTCATGATAGCATTGTTGGCAACAGCGTAATACTTGGTAATGGGGTACAACTCGCAGGTGAGGTCGAGATTGATGACTTTGCTATCCTTTCGGGTGGTTGCCTTGTGCATCAGTTCGAAAGGATTGGTTCACATGTAATGATACAGGGTGGATCAAAAGTAAACAAGGATGTGCCTCCGTTTGCTATGGCAGGGCGCGACCCTCTTTCGTTTGTAGGCTTAAACATTGTGGGCTTAAGGCGACGTCAGTTTAGTGCAGAAAGGGTTGCCCAAATTCAACAAGTATACAAAATTTTGTATGGCAAGGGCCTTAACGTATCGCAAGCTGTTGCTGAAATTGAGAGCACTATGCCATCGACTCCAGAATGCGATATGATTCTCAATTTTATAAAATCGTCAAGCCGAGGGTTAATACGCAGTGGCCTTTCAAAAGATACAGGCGAAAGCGAGTAGATCGTAATAAATCTCAACATATTAAAAAGGAGGCCTAAGTGGCCTCCTTTCTTCTTTTCTAATCCTGCTGCTTAACGGGCAAAGGGTTTATGGTTTGTAGTATCGCCTCAACCTGACGGATGTAGTTCCGTTTATTGAGCCTTGGAGCATATACATAACCATCAACGGTAATTACTTTGTTGCGCTCTTCGTCTACTGTTGTGAGGCTAACGAATGGCCCACCCATGGGGTGCTGGTGAACATCCCAAAGCCCCCTAATTTGTGCAAAGTACCTACCCTTAAACATTAACGAGTTGAATGTTGGGGGTATAATCGTTTCGGTAATCATATAGCTTCCGGGGGTTGGCCCAGGCACAAAGCGCTTTAGAAAATCGTTGCGTTTCTCAATTAGGTAATCTACAGTAAAGGTGCTATCGTCGGTATACGGATATTCATAGATAAAAACACCCTGGCTAGTATGAGGGGTTTCATACGATAACCACATAAAATCAGTTGTGTCAAGGTTTAGGGCGTAGCCCTTAGGGAAGTTCATGGTTATGTCAAATTTCTTCTCTACCAAGTGCCTTATCCCTTCGGCTTCAAACTTTTTGGCATTTTGTATTACTCTATCACGCTCTGCTTGCTCAAGCAGCTGAATGAGTCTATCCTTCTCATTTGCAAGCATTCTTTCTATTGAGGGGTAGGTAGGGCCAACAATGTTGATAACGATTTGTGGTGCAGCCCATACATCGCGCTGGGTTACTATTTGCGGTTCCTTGAACTGATCGTCAACCTTTGTAATAATAATGTTTCGGTGGGTTTTGAAGATATCGGTGAAGTTTGATGTTGGCACCATGGCCACGCTGAATAGTGGCTCTGACTGGGGCAGCATGGGGTACTCCTCCTGCAAAATCTCCTTGTACAAGTTCCCAATCGATTCGTTAATTACCGACCCACTTACCACCACCACTACCTCGCCAGCTGATCCCGTTACGTTGGGCAAAAGGGTTCGTCGACCACCTGATCCCTTGTCGCAACTTACAAAAAGGGTTAGCAGAGATAATGCTATAAGCGAATGAAAAACGACTTTTTTCATAATGGTGTATTTTTTAATATTGATTTATAATTTGTTTGTGCTAAGATATAACAATTTTTGCGAATAGGTAGCTCAGCGTCTAAAAACCTAAGGTTGATATTTGTATTAGGTCGTAGGTTTGCTTGTCAACCCATAGGGTTATTTGCTGTCCAATGGCAAGGTCTGAGCTCAGGTTTGGGTTCCATATGTTGATATCGTCGATCGTGCAGTTATACCTTACCGCGATCTTATGTAAATGGTCGCCCGGCAGAACGCTATGCCATACCCTAATTCTATTCTCCGTGCTACCTGCTTTGGAGAGAATATCGTGAAAGGTTAGATTGCTGGGAATGCTGTTTAGTATGATCTGCTCATGCTCAAGGTAGCTCTGTATTTTCGAAACGGGTAGCCTTATAGCATAACCTTTTTCGCTTTCGGGCACAACCCCTCTACGGTATATTGGGTTCAAAAACCTAAGGAAGTCGATGGGGATATCGGTATGCTGCGATATTGCCCCAAGGGTTAATGGCTTTCGAACAACAACTGTATCAGTTTCCATATACTGTGCGGTGGGGGTGGCAGCCTTAATGCCATGCTCATTGGCATTTTGCATGATGTACGCTGCAGCAATAAATGCGGGAACATAGTTCTGCGCTGCCTCGGGTAAATTGTCGAATAATTTCCAAAAGTTGGTTTCACCCCCTGAGCGGAATATGGCATTGCGAACAGCTCCTGGCCCAGCGTTGTATGCGGCCATCACCAGGTGCCAATCGTTAAATATCCGGTATAGGTACTTGAGGTAAAGGCATGCTGCTTCTGTTGATTTTACCGGGTCCATTCGCTCATCGATGTAGCTGTTTACCTCAAGGTCGAACATCCTGCCGGTGTTAATTTTGAACTGCCAAAGGCCAACCGCTCCGCTTGTTGAGACAGCAAGAGGATTGAGCGCCGATTCAACAACAGCAAGGTATTTTAATTCTAGCGGAAGTTGGTACTTGTCGAGCAGCTCATCGAATAGGGGAAAGTAAAGCTGAGCAAGGCCCAGCATCTGCGAAACCTGATCCCTGCGTTCTATGGAGTAAATGTCGATGTAACGTTTTACGTGCTCGTTGTAATCGAATGCGATTGGCGAGAGGTTATCAATGGCGGCAATTCTAACTTCGTACACCAGATCGGGGAAGGTAGGGTATGGAACATCGCTAGAAGTGCCGGGGGTGGTAAAAGGGGTAGTAAGATGCTTGAGGCTATCGAGGTTTTGAATTATGCCACAGCCACTGCCTCGATGCCGATTGGCACCAATAGTTGGGTTTGGTTTACCCCAACCCCCCATGGGTAGCGCCAAAAGGACAATAGCAATTAATGCTTGGTGGCTATTCATCCCAGCTCAGTTTTCTCGATTCATTCCGCTACTTCTGCTCTGGCTCGTTGTCCAAAGAGTCTTCGTGGTCCTCGCCCTCGCGAATTCCCTTTTTGAACTCACCAACGCCCTTACCAAGGCCTCGCATTAGCTCTGGAATTTTCTTGCCACCAAAAAACAGGAGAACTATGGCAATAATCAGTACGATTTGCCAAACCCCGGGAACTCCTGCTACTACAAAGTTTGTCATTGCTATAGTATTAGTTGTTTCTTTCGACAATGTTTTTCATCTGCCACAAATTTAGCAGCAACTATTGAAATGCAATAGCTTTATCTAAAAAGTTTAATCACATCGTTGGCGTTGGCAAATACAAAAAGTGCCAGGATAAATACCATACCCATTATCTGTGCATACTCCATAAACTTGTCGCTGGGCTTGCGTCCCGACACCATCTCGTATACAAGGAATAGCATATGGCCACCATCGAGGGCCGGTATGGGTAGCATATTCATAATGGCCAATACAATTGATATAAAGGCGGTGAGGTTCCAGAAGAAATGCCAGTTCCAAGTTTTTGGGAAAATGCTTCCAATGGTGATAAAGCCTCCTACCGATTCGTAAGCCTTGGTTTTGGGCGAGAATACCAGCTTAAGCTGCTTAAGGTAGCTGCTAAAGGTGTCGACTCCGCTTTTTATGCCGGCGGGTACTGCCCCAAGAAGCGAGTACTCAATTTTTTGAAGCTCGTAGTAGCGGTAGGGACTAATAGGTGCAATACCTACCATGCCAGTTTCGGGTACCGGAACGGTGAGCTCTACAGGGACACCCTCACGTTCCATGGTTATGAGTAGGGTTTCGTTAGGATTGCTCTTTACAGCATCTCTAAACTCATCGAAAAAGGTGGCCTTTTCGCCATTTATGGCAAGTAGCTTATCGCCAACCCGAATATCTGAGCTCTCAGCTGCAGATCCTTCCTCAACATATTCAATAATCAGCGGGGTTCGGGGTTGGAAAAGCATCTGTGTTTTAAGCAGCTGAGGGATGAATGCCGGATCAATGGATACATCGACTATTTCGCCCTCGCGCTCAACCGTTACCACTTTTGCCCCATCAATAATAATTGCCAAAGGAATTTGGCTAAACGATTCAACCTCTTTCCCGTCGACACTTAGTATCTTGTCGCCATTCCTAAAACCTATTTCTTCGGCTAGGGGGTCGCAGTATATACCGTGTGTAACATTTTTGGTAGGCAAATACTCCTCGCCCCAGGTGTAGAGCACAGCGGTGTAAATTACAATGGCCAACAAAAAGTTGACGAGAACTCCCCCCGAAATGATTAAAAACCGCTGCCAAGCTGGTTTCGACCTGTACTCCCAAGGTTTAGGAGGAGTGCTCATTTGGTCGGTATCCATTGACTCGTCAATCATCCCCGATATTTTAACATATCCCCCCAAGGGGAGCCAACCTATACCGTACTCCGTATCGCCCTTCTTAAACTTAAAAAGCGAAAACCAGGGGTTGAAAAACAGGTAAAACTTCTCAACTCTTGTGTTGAATAAGCGTGCAAATAAGTAGTGCCCCAATTCATGCAGAAACACCAGAATTGATAGGCTTAGGATAAACTGAACTATTTGATTAAAAATTCCCATTTTCTTTTTTTTTTCTTAATGAACAGTAACTATGTGTATATGTTTTATGATTGTTGATTCATGTGTTACAAAAGCCCTTTTGCATACTCCCTTGTGGCCCTATCGGTTTGCAGATAATCATCGTAAGTGGGATGGGCAATGAATGATTGTTTCCCCAGGCAATCCTCAACAATATCGGCCATTTTTAGGAAACTAATCTTTTCGTTAAGAAATGCCTCAACTGCAATTTCGTTCGATGCGTTAAGTATACAGGGTAAATTCCCTCCTTTAATCATTGCCTCGCGGGCAAAATCAAGCGCAGGGAACCTGTCGGTATCGGGTTCTTCAAAAGTTAGGTTAGGGTAGCTTAAAAAAGAAAATCTGGGGAAGTCCGATTTTAGGCGCTTGGGGAAAGCCAGCGCATACTGAATTGGCAACTTCATATCGGGAAGCCCCATTTGTGCCTTTATCGACCCATCCTCGAATTGCACCATGGAGTGGATTATCGATTGTGGGTGCACTACCACATCAATTTGCTCGGGTTGTAGGTTGAATAGCCATTTGGCCTCAATAACTTCAAACCCTTTGTTCATGAGCGTTGCCGAATCGATGGTGATTTTATTGCCCATACACCAATTTGGGTGATTCAGTGCATCGGCACGGGTAACCTGTGCTAGCTGCTTGGGCGATAGGTTTCGGAATGGCCCACCCGAGGCGGTTAGAATAATCTTCTCAATGAGATTATTCTCGCCTACCAAGCATTGGAAAATGGCAGAGTGCTCGGAGTCGACGGGTATTATTGGAACATTATTCTCCTTGGCCAAACCCATTATGAGTTCCCCCGCAACCACAAGGGTTTCTTTGTTGGCTAAGGCAATGGGCTTTTTGGCTTTTACAGCATGTATTGTGGGCAGTAGCCCAGCATACCCCACCATGGCGGTGAGCACCATATCAACGGTTTCCATTTCTACCACTTGCGCAATGGCATCGTGACCTGCAAATACTTTAATGTCCTCATTTTCGAGGGCAACCATCACCTCGGTGTAAAGGTTCTTATTACCTATAACCACTACGTTGGGCTTGTGCTTTAGAGCTTGGCTTATTAGTAGCTGCGAATTATTGTGTGCGGTTAATACCTCCACCTCAAAAAGATGCTGGTGTGCGCTTATTACATCCAAAGCCTGTGTACCTATCGATCCTGTTGAGCCCAATATGGCAATTCGCCTTTTCATTATGCTAGGGAGTGTTTGCAGTTGAAAATCATCAGAAAACTATGTATTGCTCAGGATTGATTGGGGTGCCATTGTGCCATAGCTCGAAGTGGAGGTGAGGCCCTGTGGTGAGTTCACCAGAGTTACCTATAATGGCAATGGCCTCGCCAGCTTTTACCTGTGCACCCGATTGTTTAAGTAGCTTGCTGTTATGCTTATAAACCGACAGCAAGTTGTTTTCATGCTGAATTTGTATTACGTAACCGGTTTCGAGGGTCCAGCTCGATAGGGTTACGGTACCATCGGCAATGGCTACTATTACTTCGTTGGGCGGTGCAACCACATCAACCCCTAGGTGGCCCAGCCGGGCATTAAATGAGTTTGTAACAACTCCCTTCACCGGAGGGAAAAAGTGAAAACGGGTAAGGTTTCCCCTATCGTTTTTTGTATCAACCACCGATAGGTTGTATAGCTCTTCCGATTCGATTTGTAATCGTAGTAGCGAGTCCTCCATCGATCGAGTAAAGGTTATTTCGCTATACCTAATTGACGTGTCGGGGATGCTCTCCATATTATCGGGGCTATCGCCCCTAAGGATTGTATGTAGATTGCTGAGGTAGATTTTCCATTGCTGAAGTTCTCTCTCAAGGCTATCGGTTTTTAGCGCATTCTCCACAATGTGCCTACGCGTGTTGCCATCGGGATAGCCAGGGATAAACTCGCGAATAGGAGTGAATGCAATCAAAATGGTAACCAGTGCAATTAGGAGTATGGCGACGCCCCCTACAGCTGCAATAACATTGAGCCGTGATAGCCGTATGACTAAAACTTCCTCAAATGTTTGGTCGTTAAATATGCTAAGCCGATACTTGCTTTTCAGCTTATGTATGTACTTTTTCTTCGATTTATCCTTAGCCATATCCTATCGTTCGAATTGCTGCAAATATAGCTTTTTTTACGGTAAGCCATTGGTGGTAAAATGCAAACAGCAGTAATTTGAGTATTACAACCTATTAAATAGTGTTAATATGCTCTGTGGGTGGGGCTGCCTTTGCCAACTCTCGAACGATATTCATCAATAGTTAATTAAGAGGTTTAGTGCGCTTCAGCCTGTAAGTTTTATTTGCGGAACGATAAAAAATCTTGAATTAGTTTGTGGGGTTGCAAATTTTTTCTACCTTTGCACCGCGATAGCGATGAAAGTTCTTTTAAACTTAACATATTACATTGCGGGGTGGAGCAGTTGGTAGCTCGTTGGGCTCATAACCCAAAGGCCGCAGGTTCGAGTCCTGCCCCCGCTACTACGATAAGGCTCTGCACGGTTGCAGAGCCTTTTTTGTTTACCAGCGATGTACACAGTTTACGCCTTATACTCGGAGTCTTATCAGAAGATTTACATCGGGTACACCTCCAACTTGGCGCAGCGGCTGCGGTCGCACAACGAGTTGTCCCAGAAGGGCTACACCCTCCGCTTCCGTCCTTGGAAACTGGTTTACTCAGAGGTGTTTGAAACCAAGTCCGAGGCGATGCAGCGGGAAAAATCGCTGAAGTCGGCCAAAGGGAGAGCGTTCATCTGGGAGGTGATTCGGAATGGATGGTAGCTCGTTGGGCTCATATCCGCCGGCTGGCGGACGCAGCCTGCCCCCGCTACTACGATAAGGCTCTGCACGGTTGCAGGGCCTTTTTTGTTTACCAGCGATGTACACAGTTTACGCCTTATACTCGGAGTCTTATCAGAAGATTTACATCGGGTACACCTCCAACTTGGCGCAGCGGCTGCGGTCGCACAACGAGTTGTCCCAGAAGGGCTACACCCTCCGCTTCCGTCCTTGGAAACTGGTTTACTCAGAGGTGTTTGAAACCAAGTCCGAGGCGATGCAGCGGGAAAAATCGCTGAAGTCGGCCAAGGGGAGAGCGTTCATCTGGGAGGTGATTCGGAATGGATGGTAGCTCGTTGGGCTCATATCCGCCGGCTGGCGGACACAGGTTCGAGTTCCGCCGATGGGCGGACACAGCCTGCCCCCGCTACTACGATAAGGCTCTGCACGGTTGCAGGGCCTTTTTTGTTTACCAGCGATGTACACAGTTTACGCCTTATACTCGGAGTCTTATCAGAAGATTTACATCGGGTACACCTCCAACTTGGCGCAGCGGCTGCGGTCGCACAACGAGTTGTCCCAGAA
>Ga0334885_1000176_pt1 | contig 118255 bp, 97 predicted proteins | sample GraSluR1_MG_8_FD_207233 | JGI IMG/M metagenome (GOLD analysis project Ga0334885, IMG submission 207233) | Sludge microbial communities from methane-producing bioreactor in Wageningen University, Netherlands - Granular Sludge_31_05-R1 | ecosystem: Engineered > Bioreactor > Anaerobic >...
TAGATGCAGATCCAAAGGAAGCGCGAAAGCGTTACAATACCCGACCCGCCTACGGTAAGCACTAGGAACAGGGTCGCATCATTTCAAAAAAAAAATCATTGAACCCTAATTGCAGAGTATTGTTTGTACAATTGGTGATGCTAACTTTGAATTGCGAACAAAGTTATGCTCCCTTAGTATATAAAAAATCATTAAAATGTAATTTGAAATGATAATTATACTCTCGCCTTCGAAAACACTTGAAAACATTAAGGTAAACGATAAACCTAAAGCCACACAGCCCGACTTTTTATCGCAATCGGAACTTCTGGTAGAAAGGCTTCGCAAGCTTAAACTTGACGAGCTGAAGGTGCTAATGGGGATTAGCCCCAAACTAGCCCGATTGAACTACGAACGTTACGTAAAATGGCATTTGCCATTTGATGAGAAGAACAGCCACCCTGCTTTGCTTACCTTTAAGGGAGATGTTTACGAGGGAATTGATGTGAAGGATTTTACTGCGGACGATCTGAAGTTTGCTCAGCAAACGGTTCGCATACTATCAGGTCTTTACGGTGTACTTAGGCCATTGGACTTGATGCAGCCCTATAGGCTTGAGATGGGCACCAAAATCGATATAAAAAAGAGCAAAAACCTTTACGAGTTTTGGCAGGATACACTAACGAAGCATTTCAACGCGCTACTTGCATCCGATAAGGAAAACACCTTGGTAAACCTTGCCTCGAACGAGTACTCAAAGGCTATAAACCTAAAGAAGCTGAAGGGTAATGTGATTACGCCAGTTTTTAAGGAGCATAAAGGCAACATGCTAAGTACCATTGCCATATACGCCAAACGCGCCCGTGGGCTGATGACCCGCTTTGCCATTAAAAACCGCTTGGAAAAAGTGGAGCACCTGAAAACCTTCGCCGAGGAGGGTTACGTTTTTAGCCCCGAGCAGAGCAAGGGAAACACGTGGGTTTTCGTCAGGTAAACTACTCTGCGTAAAGCACCAGCCCCTTTAGATACTCACCCTCGGGATGATAAATATTTATTGGGTGATCGGCTGGCTGAGCTAGCTGGTGCATGATACGAACATTCCGATTGGCAATAATTGAGCCTGAGAATACCGCATTGCGAAAGTTTTCGCGCGTAACCACCTGCGAGCATGAGAAGGTGAAAAGAATTCCACCGGGTTTTAGCTTACGGAGCGCAGAAGCATTCAACCGTTTGTATGCCTGCAGGGCATTGTTGAGCGAACCTCTGTGCTTAGCAAAAGCGGGTGGATCGAGGATTATCACATCGTAAACATCCTCGCTATCCCTAAGGAAATCGAACACATCGGCACAAACCGACACGTGCGATGGGTTTTGGCCAAAGTTGGCCACCATATTCTGCGTGGTTAAGTCCATCGCTTTCTGCGAGCTATCCACGCTCACCACGCTGCTGGCGCCGCCACGGGCAGCGTAAACCGAGAAACCACCTGTGTAGCAAAATGCGTTGAGCACCTTGGCATCCTTGCTGTAATGCCCCACCAACGCCCTGTTATCGCGCTGATCGACAAAGAAACCAGTCTTCTGGCCCTCCTCCCACGACACCAGGAAGCGATTTCCATTCTCGTAAAGCGCATCACCTTTTGCGCCACCAACCAAATAACCATCGATAGCCTCAACAGGCGATTTTGGCGAAAGCGTGCCCGAACTCTTATCGTACACCGATGTCACCGCACCCTCCATCACCTCAACTATAAGTTCGGCAAGAGTGCTCCGCAACAAAGCCATCCCCGAGCTGTGCGCTTGCATAACGGCGGTGGAGCCGTAGATATCGACAATCAATCCGGGTAGCCCATCGCCCTCGCCGTGCACCAAACGAAAAATATTGGTGTCGGGATTTGGGAAAAGCCCAAGCAATTTACGCACACTCAAGGCATTGCGCAGCTTGACAAGCCAGAATTCTCTGTTGATATCAACATTCACAAAGGATATCACCCTAACGGTAATTGAACCAGGCTGATAATGACCTATGGCCAAAAAATCGCCCTTGGCGCTTACCACCTCTACCACATCGCCCTCGGCGGGCTCGCCATCAATTCGCTTAATTGCACCCGAGAATATCCAGGGATGAAAACGCTGCAACGACTGCTCCTTGCCGCTTTTAAGGTAAACCTTTGGGTATATCATTTTACTTTGCTGCTGATTAGCTTTAAATAAATTTCGCGGCAAGCCCAGGCATCAATGGCCGCGTACTGCTGCTGTGCCTCGGTATAATCTGTAGCCTCCCAGTTCGATAGCTGCTGCGACTTGGAAACCTTAATACCTAGCACAATGGCCGCCATTTTGCGCACGCTAAGACTCGCGATACCGTACTCGCTTACTACATTTTGAAGGTCGATAAACCCCGAAGGGGTAAACTTGCCCAGCTTCTGCAACCCTCGATTATCGTCACGAATGGCTGCACCAATTTTAAGAATTGTGGGGTCTTCCAGTATTTTTATCAGCTCCTTGGGCAAACCCACCTCCTTCACCTTAATGAGCAGGGCAAGATCGGGGGTGGCCAGCTGCAATAGGGCAATGCCGTTCATCTGCCCTTTCTTAAAGTTGGGCTTGGTTTCGGTATCGAACCCAATAATTCGTTCCTTGGCCAGCCGGGGCAAATGGTTAAGCAACTCATCTTCTGAATTGATTACAAAGATATCGCCACTATAAACTGCCTTGGGCAGCTGGTTAATCTCCTCTTTGGTTATATCATCCTTAAATACCATACCTACTCGTTATCCATTTCGTTCTGGCGACGGGTGATGAACCAATCGCTGGTATCCACATCGTCGTCGGTTTCGGGTTTAGCTTCTTCGGGCACCTCCTCATCCAAATCGACCTCGCCATAGGCCAGCTTGTGAATTGCCCTAATGGAATTGGCCAGGCGCATTCCCCAAAACTCCTGAAAATTGAGGCGACACTCCCATAGCGCATCGTTAATCTCATCGGTTTGTCCTCCCTGATATATCATGGTAAAATCTTTCAAATCCTGATACACATCGATTAGGTACTCGGCTAGGCTTGCGGAAAACTGATCGTCGGTTTCAGCAATGCGCTCATCGAACACCTCGGGGAAAGCATCATGCTCGCCAAGGAAATGCTTTATACGCTGGTTGAGCGCGATGTAGAGCTCCTCGGTTACGTACTTCTGGTTGCCCTCCTCGTAAATGGGCTCAGTTTCGGGAAGCAGCGTGGCCTTGTAGTATAGCAAGGGCAGTAGGCTATTGGCCACCTTTACGAATTGGCTTCGCTTAAAATCGGTGTACTTCTCAATAAATGCGCAGTACTCCTTTGCCACAGCGGCAAACTCGACCACGTTTCGGCTAAATACTATTTCTTTTGTTGACATATTGGCTAAGCGTTAACAGTTGGTTGGTTGGTTGATTGATTGGTTGGTTGCCTGCCTGTCTCGGGTCTCGTCATTATTTGACGAGATAACGAGAGCAGGATTGGTTGGTTGGTTGACTGATTGATATTCAAAACCTAACTTTCGACTTTCAAACTCTAGGCACTTTATGAACTTTAAACCTGCCATAGGCGGGCAAGCTCTAAACTTTAAACTTCTCCCCCCCTAGTCTTCGGCATCATAATAGAACTTGTAAAAATTCATTCCTCTATCGTTATCGTAACCTTTCTCAACCCTATCGCGGCCACCATGTATGTATAGATGAAAATTTTTATCGAGCTTAATCACGCTTTTAAACGCTTTTTTGGCCTGCTTGGCGGCATCGGTTGATATAGTGAACGAGTCCTTTAGACGGCATCCCTGCTCGGCTTGGTAATTATCCTTGTACTCACGAAACTGTTCCACCACCTCGGGCTTACGAATGATCTCCTCCTCAAACTCCAGCTGATCGAACGAGTCGTTCTTGGTAAAGTAATCGCGGGTTTTATTTAGCAAGGCCACCTGCTCAGTTTTTTCAACCTTTTGCTCCTCCACAAGTACATCCTTCACAAAATCTTTGCAAAGGTTGATGTAGCTGCTGGTTTGGTAAAAATCGTCCTCGCGTGGTTTTAGGCCAAGGAAAATCTCCTTCCAGAACCTCGCCTCATCGTTCTTGTTGATATTATCGATGGCCACCACCTTGTAACCAAAATCCTGCTCGGTATTAAATATTAAGCAACCCTTGTCGAGCTTGCGAATGCTGATGCCCTGATGTTGCTCCACCTCAAATGCATCGGACTGCTGATGAACGGTGATGAAGGTGTCCTTGGTTTCGGACTTAAAAAGCCCAATGGCGTCAACCAGCTCGCCCTCCACCACACAATCGGATAAGTACACCACGTATAGCTCTCCATCCTTAATATTTGGGTGACCGCTGCTTTGGTACAGATGCTTGGCAATGTTAACCGACTGCTCCAGCAGCTGTTCCTGATTTTCGAACAGTCGCTGCGAGTAGCTATACACCTCGTTCATCGACAAGTCGGAACCATGAGCAAAGCTGTAAAATTCGGGCTGTTTAAATGGTGTTAGAAAGTAAGTTTTGAGCAAACCTAAAAGGTTTGAATCGTATATTTGAGCCAAGCTGTTGGCTAAAACCAACTCGCCCTCGCGCGCCCTGCTACCCACCCTGTGGATGGCTATTCCGTTTATTGTGGCTTCAGAAAAATCGAACATAAAAATTTTTCTGCAAATGTAGCAGAATTTAGAGAAATGGAAAACTGGAAGGGAAGAGATTGGATGATTGCCTGACTGACTGCGAGTCACACGGGCAGGGGTGATTGAACGCTAAGACACTAGGACGCGAAAATGATTGATTAGGGTTTAGGGTTTAGGGTTTAGCCTACCTACATTGCATTTCGGTAGGTAAAGGTTTAGCACTTCGACCCTTCGACAAGCTCAGGGCAACGCAACTCAGCGTAAAGGTTTTAGGTTTAGGGTGAACCTTGAACTTTAAACCTGCCATGGGCAGGCAAACAGTCAGACTCTAAATGATTGAGGATTGGTTGATTGAAGTTGATCAGACAGGCAGGGCAGTCGGGTTTTTCTTTGAACTTTACACAATCCTAAACAATACGTCCAATCGTGCTTTGAGCATCAGTAAGTACTTCATGGGGTCGGAAACACGGATGCGCTCGTTCATTAGGTTGGCAGCTTTTACCCTTTTTATCCTCAGAAGCAATGCCTTAAAGTAAACATATGCAATATAAACACCGAGTTTGATCTTTGGGGGCAATTTACGAATCCCTTCGAGCGATTTTTGCAAATCGGCCTCAATATCGTCCTCAATCTTGCGTTTTTCTTCCTCCGAAAAGTTTTCGAAATCGACCGAAGGGAAATAGATACGGCCACGCTCCTCGAAATCGGATTTTAGATCGCGCAAAAAATTAACCTTCTGAAAAGCCTCGCCCAAGCTACGTGCGGGGTGAGTAAGCTCATCGTACAATTGCTGATTACCGTTGCAAAACACCCTGAGACACATTAGCCCAACCACCTCGGCGCTGCCGTAGATATACTTTTTGTAGGTTTCTTCGTTATGCTCCTGCTGCTCCAAATCCATACGCATGCTCTCCAAAAACGACTCGATAAGGTCGTGAGGGATATTGTATCTATTTACAACCAGCTGAAAACTGTTAAGTATTGGGTTTGTGCTAATTTTCTGCTCTATGGATTGGTATGCCTGTGCTCGAAAATCCGAAAGCATTTCACGCTTGGGGTGATCATGGAAGGTATCAACAATCTCATCGGCAATGCGAACAAAACCGTAGATAGCATAAATATCATGCTGAATCGAAGGGGGCAGCATTGATACTGCCTTGGAGAAGGATGTTGAGTACTCAGTGGTGAAAATCTTACTGCAGCTTAAACTTGTACTATTGTACAGATCCATATCGCTTAACAATTTGTTCGGTGGTTAGACGTGAGCTTATAACTGCCATAGGTAAACCGGTGCCGGGTATGGTGCTAGCCCCAACGTAAAAGAGATTTTTGAACTTCTCGTCGGTATTGTGGGGCCGGAAATAACCAATCTGGTTCAGGTCATGCGCCAACCCCAGACCGCTTCCGCGGTATAGATTAAACATCTTTTCCCAATTCTTTGGGGTTAGAATGGTTTTTGAGACCAGGTTACCTTGGATGTCGAAATCAATCCTTTCGGATAGATCGCTGATAATATTATTGGCAATGGTTTCGCTGTCGTCCCAATTGGGTTTATAGCGCAAATCGGGCACAGGGCAAAGTATAAAGATTGCCTCCGAACCTTCGGGGGCATGCTCTGGGTTTGCCCTGCTGGGCACATTAACGTAGTAATAAGGTTTTTCGAGGCTTACTCGGTTCTTAAAAATTCCCGAGCTGTACTCCTCAAAATTTTGACCAAGGAAATAGTTATGAACCTCCAGCCCATCAATCTTTCCCTTTACCCCTAGGTACATAGTAAGGGGAGCTAGGGTCCACTTTTTACCATCCAACTTTTCGGGACTATGACTTTTGCGCTGCAGTATCTCGCCACGGAACGAGGCGGCATCTCCATTAACCACATACAAGTCGGCTGTCCATTTCTTTCCTTGCTTATCGATAAGTCCATCTATCTCCTTACCATCATCTGAATAGCCAACAATTTCGGTATTGTACGTAACCTTAATATTTCTCTTCTCCAACTCGCTTACTAATCCCTCAACAATCTTGTACATTCCACCCTGCACGTTGTGATACCCATCATGCACCAGCTCGGTATAGGTTAGCATGGAGTATACTGCAGGCGTATCGAAGGGTGTTGCCCCTAAGAAAAAGGCCACCAACGAAAAAATCACCTTAACCTCATACGATGTGAAATGCTTATTCATCTCGCTCCACATGGTTTTGAGCATCAACGGACCATGTTTAAGCGGAACGCTTGCCAGCGTGGCGGCAAAATCGATAAGTGAGCTGAAATTCCTGCGGATAACCCTATTCTCGGTATCGTGAAAAAGAGCACCGGTTTTTTTCAGATACTCGCGCATCTTACTCTCGAAATCGGGCTCCACCACCTCAAACTCTTTGGCCAGCTTCTGTAAATCTTTGTGAATTACGTATTTCTTAGGATTTCCTGAAAAGTTGACTGTGTAAAGCGGATCGAGGGGGAAGAAGGTGAACGGAAGTTCCAGATTACAACTCTTGGCAAACTCGTTGAACTCGTAGCTCATGGAGAAAAAGGTGGGCGCTAAATCCCAAGTAAAACCATCCTGCTTAAGCTGGTTTAAACGACCACCTGCCTGATGGTACTTCTCGAGCATCTCAACCTGATAACCTTTCGACGATAAGCGAATGGCGGTGGTTAATCCGCCCAAACCTGTCCCCACTACAAGAGCCTTTTTCATCTTTTATTTTATTGATTTACATTGTGAATACTAATACAAATTCATAAAAACCTTGTCAATGCTACTGAAAAGGTCAAATACATCAATGCTAAACATGAAGATGAAGATAACTATTTTTTTCAATATGCATAAACTTTCCGAATAAACAAGAAAAGCAATATTTTGTTTAATGTTTGTAGCATTTAGATAAACAGGTAGGGGCTATGGCTCTTTCGGAACTCCATAAAAAATTACTAATTTTGCGCAGAAAAAAATTATCAACGTGAAAAGAGTTGTAGTAGGATTATCGGGAGGGGTTGACTCAAGCGTAGCAGCATACGTGCTTAAAGAGCAGGGTTACGATGTGGTTGGGCTATTCATGAAGAATTGGCACGATACCACCGGCGTGCTGCATGGCGATTGCCCCTTTGATGATGACTACAACTTTGCGCAGCTGGTTGCCCGCAAGCTCAAAATTCCGTTCGAGATGGTTGACCTAAGCGAGCAGTATCGCAAGCGAGTGGTCGATTATATGTTCGATGAGTACTCGCGTGGGCGCACCCCGAACCCCGATGTGCTTTGCAACCGAGAGATTAAGTTCGACGAGTTTTTAAAGGCTGCCCTAAAGCTCGATGCCGACTTTGTGGCAACTGGTCATTACTGCCGTAAGGACGAGATTGAAGTAAACGGAGAAACAGTTTACCGCTTGCTGGCAGGGGTCGATCCCAATAAGGACCAAAGCTATTTCCTCTGTCAGCTTAACCAAGAGCAGCTTACGAAAGCGCTGTTCCCCATAGGCGATGTGATAAAACCCGAGGTACGACGCATTGCAACCGAACTTGGACTAGCCACTGCCCAGCGTAAGGATTCGCAAGGTATCTGTTTCGTTGGCAAGGTGGATCTGCCGGTTTTTCTTCAGCAGAAGCTGCAAGCCAAAGTGGGTGACATCATCGAGATACCCAAAGATTTTACCAAAACGAATAATTGGGTTGATTCCGATTCGCTAAAGGATATTGCCAGCGAGTGCCGATACAATCCACCCGATGGAAAAAAGGTTGGAACCCACCAAGGGGCGCACTTTTACACCATTGGACAACGCAAAGGGCTAAACGTTGGCGGAACGCCCGAACCCCTCTTTGTACTTTCAATAGATGTAGAAAAGAATATTGTTTACGTTGGGCAAGGGCAAGATCATCCCGGACTGTACCGCAGCGGACTGTTCATCCCCATGGATGATATACACTGGATACGTCGCGATATGGCTATGCAAATTGGCGAAACTCAGGATTATCAGATCAGAATTCGCTACCGCCAACCCCTACAGATGGGTAAATTACACAGAGTGGATGAAGGGATGTATATAACCTTTGACCAGCCCCAACGGGGAATTGCCTCGGGGCAGTTTGCCGCATGGTACCTGGATGATGAGCTAATTGGATCGGGGGTTATAGCGTAGTTGCTACATCCTTGCTGCATTGTTCTTCTGGCTATTGACCCAAGCCCAGATGTAGCGTGTCCCAAGGGTTCTGTTTGGCCTCCAACCCTCGGCAATATCAACTAGCTTTTGTTTTAGGGCTTTGCCTTCCAGCTCCACGGCATAAAGCTTTTGCATCCCAAGCCGAATGGCTAAATCGTCAATTGGGAAAACATCGGGTCGGTTTAGCGAGAAGATTAGAACCATTTGGGCGGTCCATACCCCAACACCCTTTATTTTGGTTAGCTCTTTAACAATCTCCTCGTCGCTCAGCGAATCGAAATGCTCAACCGTAAGGATGCTGGTCATGGCGTACTCTGCAATATTCCGCACATAGTTCGCCTTGGCATTGGATAGTCCAACCGAGCGCAAATCGTCTGTTGAGATTTTGTATAGCAGCTCTGGGGTGGGCAGATTTTGGGGAAACAGGCAACAAAACCGTTTAAAGATAACATCGGCCACTTTGCCCGACAGCTGCTGCGCAACGATATCCTCCACCAAATCGACAAAAAGATTGGTCGTTTTCTTTATCTCAGGAAGTGCATTACCAACTGCAATAGATTGGATTACAGGATCGTTGATAGGGAGATTATTCATATACAGATTAATTGTTTAGGGTTTAGAGTTTAGGGTTTAGCACTTCGACCCTTCGACAAGCTCAGGGCAACGCAACTCAGCGTAAAGGTTTAGAGTTTAGCGTTTAGCGTTTAGGGGTTTAACTATTAACTGTTAACATTAAACTTTAAACTTTAAACTTTAAACTTTAAACTTTAGACTTTAGACTTCAGACTTTAGCAGTAACCGAACGAGCCGTAAACTTAGGCAATTTTTGCTTGGCTTACGGCTCGGATATATCAAAAGAGATGCTTTAAAAACCTTGAACTCCGGCTGGTAGTTCGTAGTATAGCTCAGCACCTGGACCAAGGGGTAGACCCAAGAGAATCCACGCAATAAGCAGCATGGCCCAGCCAATGAAGAAGAAGATGCTATAGGGCAGCATGGTGGATATTATTGTGCCAATGCCAGCCTTCTCGTCGTACTTTTGGAAGTAGGCGATAATTAGCGCAAAGAAACTCATCATGGGTGATATTACGTTGGTTACCGAGTCGCCAATACGGTAAACCACCTGCGAGAGTTCAGGCGAGTAGCCCAGCAGCATGAACATGGGCACAAAAATGGGCGCCATGATGGCCCACTTGGCCGAGGCGCTACCCATAAACATATTAATTACAGCGGCTAGCACTATAAACAAAAGCATAAGGGGGATTACACCAAGATTGGCCTTAATCAACATTTCGGCACCGCTAATGGCAAAAATCACCCCTAGGTTACTCCACTTAAAGTAGGCCACAAACTGGGCAGCAAAGAAAACAAGCACCATGTAGTTGGCAATGGACTTTAGGCTAACTGTCATCCCCTTCACCACATCGCCATCGTTTTTATACTTTCCGGTTACTGCTCCGTAAACAATACCCATGGTACCAGCAACAAGGAATAGGACACCAATTACACCCTTAATTACTGGGGATGATAGTATTCCACCATCGGCGCCACGCAAGTAGCCATTGGCTGGAATAATTCCAATCAGAATAATGGCAACCCAAATAAGCATGGTGTAGAAACTCCAGCGAATACCCTTGCGCTCAAGGGGGGTAAGCGGTTCAATGGTTTCACCCACCCCATCGCCAGTGTACTTGCCAAAACGAGGGGCAATAAACTTCTCGGTAACCCATGTTCCAAGGAATGCAATTAGAAAAGTAGACACCACCATGAAGTAGTAGTTGGCTGTGGGGTTAACGTGGTAGGTTGCATCGATAATGTGAGCGCCCTCCTCGGATAGTCCGGCCACCAGCGGGTCGATGGTTCCCAAAATTAGGTTGGCGCTAAAACCGCCCGATACGCCTGCAAAGGCAGCGGCCATACCGACTATGGGGTGTCGACCGACAGCTATAAATATCACGGCTGCTAAGGGGATAAGCAGAACATAACCAATATCGCTAGCGGTATTGGAAAGGATACCCGCCAGCACTACCACAAAGGTTAGTATTCGGCGAGGCGAGGCCAGCACAAGCTTGCGAATTAGGGCCCCAATAAGTCCACTACCCTCGGCAATACCAATCCCCATGATGGCCACCATTACAATGCCCAGTGGGGCAAAGCTGGTATAGTTATGCACCATATCAACAATAATACGGTTCAGCCCCTCTTTAGATAAGAGGTTCACCGTTCGGATAGCCTCGCCTGTGGCTGGGTGAATAACCTCCCACCCTAGCCAATGGCCAATGGCCGAAAATGCCAGTGCTAATAGGGCAAAGATGGCAAACAACGATGCAGGGTGAGGCAATGCATTACCTCCCCTCTCAACAATGTTCAAAAACCTGTCGATAAGCGATCTTTTCTTCTTTGTCTCTGTCATTATAATTGATTTTAATTTATGCCAATAAAAAAACTGTCTCTTCGCTCTAAGAGGCAGTTAGCTTAAGGTTTAGTTTTCATCAGGGCAACTATTTTGACAACAAAAATAGCTAAAGTTTAAGCCCAAGAATACAAATATCGTCAATTTGATCCTGCTCCTTCTGGTGTTGCTCTAATGCCGATAGCAACATTTGATGCTGAATTTCACTGGGTTTACCATCAATTGCCTGCAGTAGTTCAATCAATTTTTTTTGTCCAAATTTTCTAAACTCACCATCCATTTGATCGATATACCCATCGGTTGTTAGATATAGTGATTGGCTTTCGCTCAAATCTATGGAGTGGTTGGTAAAGTATCGTTTCTCCTCTCGTTGATAACCGCCTACCGACCGGGGATCACCCGCAATTCGCTCAACCTTACCATCCCTCACTATGTATAGTGGCCTACTCGCCCCTGCAAAAGTAGCTTTACGGGTTTTTAAATCAATAGATACCAGGCACACATCCATACTTATGTGCCCCTTGGAGTCGTTAATATCTTGCTTAAGCGCTCTGCGAACCTGCTTGTGCATTAGCTCAAGGATTACCGCTGGGTTATAGGTACGCCACTCGTTTACAATCTGGTTTAGCATGGTATTTCCGATAACCGACATGAATGCACCCGGAACACCATGACCAGTACAGTCTACAACAGCAGCAAAGAGCTGGTCCTGCGCATTGCTGAACCAGTAAAAATCGCCCGAAACTATATCCTTGGGCATAAAAAGCACCACATGGTTTGGAAAGAACTTATTTAGCTGCTCCTGGTTGGGCAAAATTGCTTGCTGAATGGTTTGGGCGTACTCAATACTGCTGATAATGCGCTCATTCTTTGCCTCAATAATCCGCTGTGAGTTCTCCAGAATTTTATTCTTCGTTTCTATCTCATCGCGCTGCGACAGAATCTCCTCTTGCTGCTGTAACAGCTCCTCATTCTTCTCGAGTATTTGATTTTGCTGAAGAGCAAGCTGTACGTTGGATCGCTTTTTATTCTTGTATGCATTAAATACAATTACTATAACAACCAATGTCATGGCAAGTATTAACAGCAACATATTCCGCACAATCCTTTGTCTATTCGTTTTTTCAAGCATCAGCACATCGCGCTTGGCTTGCTCAATACGAGCCTCTTGCATCTGCTTCTCGAAATTGTATAGCATCTCGGTTTGCACCATACGCTTCATGTTATCCTCATTAAAAAGGCTATCGCGGGCGCTAATGTGCTTCTTGTAGTGCTCAAGTGCCTTGGCAGAATTATTCAACCTTTCGTATTGCTCGCTTAGCTTTCTATTGCTCTCCGAGATTAAATCGGTTGCCGATATTGTTTTGGCATGCTGTAATGCTTCCAGATAATGTTGGGTTGCCTGAGAATATCTGCCCATCCTAAAGGCAAGGTCGCCCCAATAGATTTTGCATTGTGCCAATCGTTGGTGATTGCTTAAGCTCCTGAAAATTTCAACTGCCCTATCAAGGTAATTCCGGCTTAGCTCAAAGTCGCCGAGTTCAGTGTATATCGAACCTATCTCGTTGTATAAAATTCCAACACTGTCGCCATCAATGTCCGACTCCTTATGCTTTTTGGCAAGGACTAAAGCTTTGAGAAAAAAGTCGAGGGCATCATTAAAATTGCCCATCTTTTTATGAACCTCGCCAATGTTGATGTAAGATATGGATACGCCGTACTCACTGCCTGCCAACTCTTCCAGCTCCAACGAGGCCAGGTAGTACGCTAGGGCTTTGGGCAAATCATTCTGGTAAAAATACACTATTCCAATATTGTTCAGCGCACTTGCCCTACCCAGGGTATCATCAACCTGCTCAAAGAGAGATAGGGAATTGAGCAGATGCTCCAAAGCTCCGGGATAGTTTCCTTGGATACGATAAATTGATCCTATTTGGTTTAAGGCCGTGGCTTGGCCACCGAGGTTATCCAGAGCAGAGTAGTTCTCGAGGCTTGAGTATAGGTATTTAAGGGCTTCGGTATAGTCGCTGTTGATACGATGTAAAATGCCGATGTTTAGAAGCATGCTGGATACTCCTTGCAGCAAACCTGCCTCTTCACAGGCAGTAATGGCCTTTTTGGAACAGTCAATTGCTTCCTGGATATCGCCGGTTCTATACAACTCTTCGGCCAAGCTATATAGCTTTTGCGCATGCTCTACCTTATCGTTACTACTGGAGGTTGGGACATCCGTTTGCGAGGGGGATACCAAGGGCAATGTAAGCAGAGCAAACAATGCACAAATTTTACTCAATGGTATCATCTTGAGGTTAGCTAATTCAGTGTGTTAAATAGTAAAAATCTGGTTCTACTAGCAATTTCGTGGGAACTATGTAAATTATAGCAAACTTAAATCTTTGGTTGGGTTTGAAGTCAGAAGTCAGAAGACAGAATTATCATGCTTCAACCTTCCAACTTCCCTGCCCGACTGCATCGTTCAGGCGGGGGTCTTCGGACTTGCGACCCTAAAATCATTCCACTAAAATTGCAGTAGTACCAAAAATCTATAATACTCTTATACCTTAGTATCCCTATACTGCTATCATAGTTAAATACTGTTTTACTATCACAAAGTTTCAAAAATACTCCAAGAATACGTTTTTTTTCCTAATTTGCTTTAAATATCAACTCTAACATAAGCCCCATGAAGATTAAAGGAACAGCAGTAAAAGCCACACCGGATTTTGTTAAGGAACGATTTCTGGGTCGTTACATGGAGTGGTTACAAGCCATACCCAACTCATCACGAAGAATTTTTGAACAACCAATATATGCAACTAGTTGGTACAACCTAACAGAATCGGTAATTATTCCCACACAAAAGGTGGGAGACATATTCTTCAATGGTAACCATACCGAAGCGGCACATATGCTCGGTAGGTATAGCGCCGAGATTGCGCTAAAGGGTATTTACAAAATTTTTGTTAGGGTAAGTAGTCCACATTTTGTTATTAGCAGAGCCTCAAGCATTTTCTCAGCCTACTACAACCCTTCGGTAATTAGGGTGATTGAAAGTAAGGATAAGCGCTGTGTGCTTAAGCTAAAGCAGTTTAAAACCAACGAGAAATTAATTATGTGTCGAATTGCGGGCTGGATAGAGCAAACCCTTGAGATTACCCTAAAACGTGCGCTTAGCGTTGTGGTTGAGAATAAAGAGGAAGGAACCGATTTAGAAACATTAATTACCATTGAGTGGGATTAATACTAAAGCAACCCCACTCCAACATTAAGCTTGCAACCCGACCCTTAAGTCGGGTTTTTTTAAGATGTATGGTTGATCTCAGCAAAAGCAATTGCTTTTTTGTAGATTTGCTCTGTTTGATTTCACTCGAAAGGCTAAAAAAGTTCAATTATGAAAATTATCGACTTAAACGGTATTCCCCTAGGTAAATTTGAGAACCTAGCAAAATATGGCCGACAAATTTCCCATTTCGTAACCACCCGCCATGGCGGGGTTAGCAAGGGCAGCTACAAGAGTTTTAACCTAAGCCTAAATCAAGACGATAGAATTGAGGATGTGCTGACCAATCGGAAAAAATTGGCAAACGCAGTAGGGTTAACCCCCACCGACTTTGTATATCCAATTCAGGTGCATGGAACGAATACCCCACGCATTACGGAAGCCGATAGAGGCAGAGGCAGCTTATCGGTTGACGATGCATTTAAAAATACCGATGGCTTTATAACCAACGTGCCTAGGCTTTGCCTAATAACCCTTGCTGCCGATTGCGTACCCATTATCTTCTTCGATCCAGCTAACAAAGCTATTGGTGTGGCACATGCCGGATGGAAAGGAACTACCCTGAAAATTCCTGCCCATTTAATTGATTCGATGACCAAAGAGTTTGGAACCAATCCTAAAGATTTGATTGTGGGCATTGGTCCATCGGGCGGCCCTTGCTGCTACGAGGTGGGCGATGATGTAATAGCCGAGGTTGAAAAAAGTTTCGACCCAAATAAGGTGATTAAAAACATAAACGGAACAACCATATTCGACATGTGGGAAGCCAATAAAACCACCCTAATTGAGTCGGGTGTAATGCCCACCAACATTGAAGTATCTGAACTATGTACAATTTCCCACAACGAAACATTTTTCTCGGCACGCCACGGCGATGGAGGACGATTTGTAGCAGGAATATTCATAACCTAACCTGCAAATACATTTGGTTTTTGTATTTTGCATGCACTTTTAAAAAAACAACTATTTAATCTAAAAACCTAATACCCTAAGTACACATGTCACATCACACCGAAAACGAAAAGATTAAGGGTTTACCCGATAATGCGTATCGGGAGCTAAACCCAGGCGAGGAGTACCAACCGGTAATGTCGCCCCTAAAAATTGTACCTGAGATTAGCACCTACTCCATAGCGTGGGGTTTAGTTATGGCTGTGATATTTTCTGCAGCTGCGGCTTACCTAGGGCTCAAAATTGGTCAGGTATTCGAGGCTGCCATACCCATTGCCATAATTGCCATTGGATTGTCATCGGTAACCAAGCGTAAAAATGCTTTAGGTGAAAATGTTATTATCCAATCGATTGGTGCCAGCTCGGGGGTTATTGTAGCAGGTGCAATATTCACTTTACCCGCACTATACATCCTTAATCTTGAGGCAGCATTTTACCAAGTCTTCTTGTCATCGCTCCTTGGTGGGGTGCTGGGTATCCTATTCCTAATCCCATTCCGAAAATACTTTGTTGCCGATATGCACGGCAAGTACCCCTTCCCCGAGGCAACTGCCACAACCGAGGTGCTGATTTCGGGCGAAAAGGGTGGCAAGCAAGCTAAGTTACTACTAATTAGCGGACTTATCGGTGGTGTATACGATTTCATTATTGCAACCTTTGGCTGGTGGAGCGAGGTATTCACCACAAGGGTTATACCTTTTGGCGAAACCCTAGCCACCAAGGCCAAGATGGTTTTCCAAATTAACGTTGGCGCTGCCATTGTTGGTCTGGGCTACATCATTGGTCTTAAGTACGCTGCAATTATTTGTGCTGGCTCATTTGTTGGCTGGTTTGTACTAATTCCGTTCCTAAACTTCTTTGCCGAGGGAATGGCATCACCAGTTGGAACAAATGCGCTTACCCTTATTGGCGATATGAGCGCCGAGGAGATGTTTATGCACTATATCCGTCCCATAGGTATTGGCGGTATTGCCATGGCAGGTGTTATTGGCATTATCAAGTCCTGGCCCATTATTAAGCAGGCTATTGGACTAGCTGTTACAGAAACAACTGGCAGAAAAGGTGGAGCAACCAAAGAGGAAATTCGCACCAAGCGCGATCTGCCTATGAAGATTATTGGTTTCGGTATTCTAGCCACTGCAATTCTAATATTTGTTTTCTTCCAATTTGGAGTGGTTCATAACCTTACCCATGCACTTATTGGGCTTGCTATTGTTATGATTATTGCATTCCTTTTCACCACCGTTGCGGCCAATGCTATAGCTATTGTGGGTACTAATCCTGTTTCGGGGATGACTCTTATGACGCTGATTATTACATCCTTAATTATGGTTGCAGCTGGGCTTTCGGGCGAGAGCGGAATGGTTGCTGCGCTAATTATTGGTGGTGTAGTTTGTACTGCACTATCGATGGCTGGGGGCTTTATCACCGACCTAAAAATTGGTTACTGGCTGGGTTCATCGCCATACAAACAGCAAAGTTGGAAATTCCTTGGAACACTAGTCTCTGCAGCCACTGTGGGTGGTGTAATTATCCTGCTAAACAAAACCTATGGTTTTACTGGCGAGGGAGCACTGGTTGCACCACAGGCAAACGCTATGGCGGCTGTAATCGAACCAATGATGAGCGGAAAACCTGCCCCATGGCTTCTTTACGGGGCCGGCGCCATGCTTTCGCTTATTCTTACCATGATAAATGTACCAGCACTGGCATTTGCGCTGGGTATGTTTATTCCGTTGCACTTAAACACGCCTCTACTTGTAGGTGGTATTATTGCTCACTATGTTGCAACTCGCAGTAAGGATGCTAAGGTTAACCAGTCGCGTCGTGAGCGCGGAACGCTTATCGCCTCTGGATTTATTGCTGGTGGTGCACTAATGGGTGTTATTAGCGCTGTGCTTAAATTTGGCGGCATCAACTTTGTTAACCCCGAGTGGGCCAACTCAAATCCGGCACAAATCCTTGGCCTTGGAATGTTCCTTGTTATCTGCGGATACCTTGTTTGGGAATCGCTAAGGGCTAAGCCTGAGGAGGAGTAAAAGAGTTTAAAGTTTAGAGTTCATAAAGTGACTAGAGTGATATGTCTCCACCTTAAACATTGAACGATAAACTCTAAACCTTAAACAATCATTCAATCAACACACCTGCTGACAAGCAGGGAATTCATTTAAACATTCAAAACTATGATAAACCAAAAATTACTAATCGATCGCTTTTTGCGCTACGTTAAGGTTGATACCCAATCCGACGATACGGTAACAGATATCTTTCCCAGCACCAAAAAGCAGCTAGACCTTTCCAACATGCTGGTAAAGGAGCTCCAGGACCTAGGGTTAAAAGATGTAACCATTGATGAGTACGGCTACGTGATGGCTACCGTACCAGGCAATATCGACAAAAAGGTGCCTACCATAGGTTTCCTTGCCCACGTTGATACTGCACCCGACATGAGCGGAAAGGATGTTAAACCTCGCTTTATAGAGAACTACGATGGGGCTGAAATCATCCTAAACAAGGAGCTAAACGTAACCCTGTCGCCAAACGAGTTCCCCGAGCTAAATGGCTACAAGGGCCAAACCCTAATTGTAACCGATGGTACAACCCTGCTGGGGGCCGACGATAAGGCTGGCGTTGCCGAAATTATGACCGCCGTTGAGTACATGATGAGCAACCCCGGGTTTAAGCACGGCCCTATTCGCATTGGCTTTACCGTTGATGAGGAGGTGGGACGTGGTGTTGACCATTTTGATGTGAAGAAGTTTAACGCCGATTTTGGCTACACCCTTGATGGCGGGGCCATTGGCGAGATGGAGTACGAGAACTTCAACGCTGCTGGAGCCAAGGTAACGATTCAGGGTCGCAATATCCATCCCGGCTACGCCAAGGATAAGATGATAAACTCTATCCATGTGGCCATGGAGTTCAACAGCTTACTACCAGCCAACGAACGCCCCGAGCACACCGAGGGGTACGATGGTTTTTATCATCTTATAAAGATGGATGGATCGGTTGAGAACGCAACCTTCCAGTACATCATCCGCGACCATAACAACGAAAAGTTTGAGGCTCGCAAAGCCTTTATCACAAAAGTAGCCGAATTCATCAACATGAAGTATGGCCAGGGAGTGGTTACCCTGGAGGTAAAGGATCAGTACTACAATATGCGTAAGCAGGTTGAGCCCGTGTACCACGTGGTTGAAACCGCCGTAAAAGCTATGGAGCTGGTAGGCGTTAAGCCCAAGGTTAAACCCATACGTGGTGGAACCGATGGCGCCCGCCTATCGTACATGGGACTCCCCTGCCCCAACCTTTTCGCTGGAGGCGAGAACTTTCACGGCAAGCAGGAGTATGTTGCTGTGGAGAGCATGGTGAAGGCCACCGAGGTAATGCTCAAAATTATTGAGCTTTACGCACAGAAATAAATTTAGCTATAACGCTAAGGTACCAAAGTGCTGCAAAATTTGCACTTTTGTGCCTTAGCGTTTTTTTTAATGGCACAGCTTAAACCCATATCGAGACCCTGGCAAGTTGCTACCATTGTTGGTAGCATTTGGGGTGCATTTGAGGTTGTGGCAGGTAGCCTGCTGCACAACCTTGCCGTACCCATGGTTGCAGGCACCATACTATCGGCCATTGGGGTTGTGGTAATGGTAACCGGAGCCAGAATTTATGGCGATAAGGGTATCTTTTGGCGCTCGGCTCTGGTTTGTGCTGCCCTAAAAACGGTGTCGCCTAGCCCAGTAATTCTATCGCCAATGATAGGCATTGCCCTTGAGGGTGCCCTCATGGAGCTGGGTGTTCTAGTTCTTGGGCACAATATGTTAGGATATATGCTGGGTGGTGGCTTTGCGCTGTTATCAATCCTAGGCTTTAAGTTTGTTAGGCTGATAACGATTTACGGAACCGATTTGGTGGAAGCGTACAAATCGGTTTTTAGCTTTGCATTTAGTACCGAAACGCTTACTCGCCATGGCTACCTCTCACCCATTATTCTACTAGTTGCTATCTATATGATAATAGGTGGGTTTGCTGCCTATACGGGTTACAAGGGTGGTAATAGCATAAAAGCAAGTACGAAAGGCAAGGCTTTACCAAACCTTCAGCAGAGCCCCGACGGGTACAAGCCCCCAATGAGAAAGGGACAGCACAAGGGCGGAATAGCATTCCTAATCTTTCATATTCTGTGGCTTATACTATTCATTACCCTAAAGGAGAGGGTACCCGCTATGCTCTGGCTTTTGGGTGGCTTAGTATACATCATGCTTAGTGTTTTCCGCTACGGAAGAATTCGGGCGATGATTTCGAGACCCACTTTCCTAGTAGTAATTCTTATCGTTTCAGTAGCATCAAGCATCACCATTTCGCTTGGAGTTAATGATCCTTTTGGGTCGATTCAGCAGGTTATGCTGCATGGGCTAACTATCTTCGTAAGGGCCTCGGTGGTTATCATCTCGTTTACCTGCATTGGCATTGAGCTGATGAGCAAAGGGGTATCTAGGCACTTCTCATTCAAACCTTTTGCATCATTCGCCCACTCATATCAGTTTGCACACCAATCGCTCCCAAAGCTCATAAAAGATTTGAAGCTAAGCAAGGGGCAGATACACAAACCTATGCCACTGATCGAACGACTATTCTCGCATTTTGCTCACACAAACCAGCCCGAAGCAAAAGAACCAAAGGTTGTTATTATTACTGGCGATAAGCACTCGGGCAAGACTACATTTCTGAAAGAGTTGATTGCCCACCTCGTAAATAGTGGGGTGCAATGCACAGGCTTTTTTGCCGAGGGCCTTTGGCAAGGTGACGGAAGAAGGACAAGCTTTAACCTTGTGACCCTACCACAAAACCTCACCATTCCATTATGCAATCGAAACAACACCGATTGGGAACAGCATGGCCCATTCCGTTATAACCCCGAAGCGCTTGCAGTAGGAAAGCAACTTCTTGAGAACGCCGCTGGGGAGAGAATAATTATTATTGATGAAATTGGTAAGCAGGAGCTTGACGGAATGATTTGGGCAGATGCCTTCGAAAACCTGCTACACCGGGGTACAAATCCAATAGTAATCACTGTGCGCAAATCGTACCTTGAAGATGTTGTTGGCAAATGGCACCTACATCACGCCCTAGTGGTTGATGCCACTGCAGATTGCCCCGAGGAGGTTGCAAAAACTTTTATCGCATTCATAAACATTACTCTTTAGCCAAATTAAAAAGGTTGCACTAAACTTTATGGTGGTTTTAAATTATATGACTATCCGTTTCGATACCAAAACACCGAATCGTCATTGCGAATCCGCCAGCCGGCGGATGAAGCAATCTTTATTTCACTGAATACGAATAGATTGCTACGTCATAAAAAACACTCCCTGCCTGCCGCCTGCCGGCAAAGGCAGGGCAAAGGCAGGGCAAAGGCAGGGCAAAGGCAGGCTCGCAATGACGTATTCTTATATTTTAACTTTAGGTATGTTAGCGGACAATCATAAAATTAATTTTAAATGCTAAGAATTGTTGCAGATAGTAAAATCCCATTTCTTGCTGGTGCTCTCGACCACGTGGCGCAGGTTGTGTATGTACCCAGGTCTCAAATATCAAAAGAGGAAATTGCTAGCGCCGATGCGCTAATTATACGTACCCGCACCAAATGCAACAGGGAGTTGCTCCACGGGACAACGGTAAAATTTATAGCTTCGGCTACCATTGGTTACGACCATATCGATACCGCTTACTGCGATACCCAAGGGATTAAGTGGACCAATGCACCGGGGTGCAACTCGGGCTCGGTAAAGCAGTACATCGCATCGGCCCTGGCCGAAATAGTAAGCATCGAGAAAAAAACATTTAAAGATATTACCCTTGGTATTATTGGAGTTGGTAACGTGGGCTCAAAAGTAGCTGCTATGGCCAAAACACTTGACATAAAGACTCTGCTTAACGACCCACCACGCCAGCGTGTTGAGGGTAAAGACGATTTTACCGATATAGAAACGCTAATTGCCCAATCGGATATCATCACAGTTCACGTTCCTCTTTCTTACGAAGGGATTAACAAAACTTTCCATCTGGCCAATTCAGATTTTTTTGCCAAAATGAAACGTGGAGCGTGGTTTATTAACACTTCACGTGGCGAAGTAATGGAAACCCAATCGCTAATTAGGGCACTTGAGAGCAAGCATCTTGACGGTGCTGCAATTGATGTGTGGGAGAACGAGCCCAGTATCAACCTAAGATTGCTTGAGTTGGCACAAATTACCACACCTCATATTGCTGGCTACTCCGCCGATGGCAAGGCCAACGGAACAGCCATGAGCGTACAGGCCATCAGCAAGTTTTTTGGTTTAGCGATGGATAATTGGCAACCTGCCAACGTACCACAGGCAAAGCAAAGTAGCTTGGCAATTAATGGCAAGGATAAAACTAAGGAGCAAATATTTAGCGAGCTAAGCAACTTTGCGTACAACATACTGCTGGATTCAGATAAGCTGAAAAAATCGCCTGAAACATTTGAGCAGCAAAGGGAAAGCTACCCTATCCGCAGAGAGCCGGAGAACCTGGAGATAATTGCGAGGTCCATATCACCCCCCCTAAAAATTTTGATACAAAATTTGGGGTATAAGCTGCAAGTTTTTTAGGGAACAAAGTTTATTCACAAAATGTCTTTGATTGCCAGTAAGAATTAACCTTGATGACTCTGCCTGTGATCATAAGGGCCGAGACTAAGAACAAGTTCACCTCCTAAGAATCTTCTCCATTGGCTTGCCTTTAGCCAATTCGTCAACAAGCTTATCAAGGTAACGAATTTGTTGCATCAGCTTATCCTCAATATTCTCAACCCTAACACCGCAAACTACACCAGTAATTTTTGAAACATTAGGATTGATCTGTGGAGCTTGGGCAAAGAAATTCTCAAAATTGGTTTTATTGTCGAGATGATTTTGGAATGAGCTCTCATCATACCCTGTTAGCCAAAATATTATCTCATCAACCTCTGCTTTTGTTCGCCCTTTCTTCTCCGCTTTTTGGATGTAGTATGGGTAAACACTGGCAAAGGGCATTTTAAAGATTTTACTATTGCTCATTTTTGTAGCTAGTTACATAAATATAAGCGCTAAACAAAATTGAACCAGCTATGTGCGAAAAAAAAACCAAAAAAACTAGCTCATTTAGTGATTAAAAAACATCCCAAATATGGCTTTACCCTTTGGTTAAAAAAGAAATTACGGCTTGTAGCTCCCACCTGCGGCAAACCGAGCAAAGCGGTGTAAGGAGGTAAGTAAACCCTGTGAAATAACAAACACTACATCAAACTATGCCATACAACTTGTTAGCATTCCATTAGTTTTTTAGGCAATTATCATATATTTGCCAATTCCTACTAAAAATCAAAATATATTATACTTATGAGAAAATTATTTTTATCTCTACTTGCTTTGCTAGTATTGGCTACCTTTGAGGCCAGTGCATGCACCAGCTACCTTGTGACCAATGGGGCATCAGCCGATGGCTCCAACATGATTTCCTACGCTGGCGACTCGCACATTCGCTACGGACAGCTGTACTTCCGTCCTAGAGCCATTTGGCCCGAGGGTGCTATGCAAACCATTTACGACCGCAGCTCGAACCGCCCCCTGGGGCAAATCCCCTACCCCAGGGAGACCTACCAGGTGATTGGTTTCATGAACGAGCATCAGGTGGCCATTGGCGAGAGCACCTTTGGAGGCAGAAATGAGCTGGTTGATACAACAGGTATCATCGACTGGGGAAGCATCATGTTTCTTGGCCTAGAAAGAGGCAAAACTGCCCGTGAGGCCATTAAGGCTATGGTTGAGCTGGTAGAGGAATATGGCTACTACAGCTCGGGGCAATCGTACTCCATTGCCGACCCCAACGAGGTTTGGATACTCGAAATTATTGGCAAAGGGATGGATATTAAAACCGAACGCCGCTCCCAAAAAACCTACAACGCCAACAAGGGTGCCGTTTGGGTAGCCATGCGAGTTCCCGATGGATACATCAGCGCACACGCCAACCACGCTCGTATCACCACCTTCCCCAAGGAGGATGGCGTAAAGTCGATCAGCTCAAAAAATTTAGATAAGATTTTAAACCCCGAGGTGGAGGTGGTATACTCGCACGATGTGGTTGATTTTGCCCGCGCAAAGGGATACTACAACGGCGATGGTTCGGACTTTAGCTTCTCCGACACTTACGCACCCCTCGATTTCGGATCGGCTCGTTTTTGCGAGCTTCGAGTTTGGGCAATGTTCGATCAGGTAAGCGACGATATGGGACAGTACTGGGATTACGCAACCGGAATGGCGCAAGGGCCACGTATGCCCCTTTGGATAAAGCCTAGCAAGAAGCTTACGCCCCGCGACCTTATGGAGTTCAAAGCTAACCACCTTGAGGGAACAGAGCTGGATATGAGCAAGGATGTTGGAGCAGGACCGCAAGGGCTCCCCTACCGCTGGCGCCCCATGACTTGGGAATACCAAGGCAAGAAGTATTTTCATGAGCGGACCACCGCCACGCAGCAAACCGCTTTCTCATGGGTAGCTCAGGTACGTAAAAATATGCCAAACCCCATTGGAGGTATCTTCTGGTACGGTCTCGACGATGCCAACCTATCGGTTCACGTACCATTCTACATTGGAATGGAGAGCGTGCCCTACACCCATTCAGAGGATAATGGTGATATACTATCGTACAGCGAAACATCTGCATTCTGGGTATTCCAAAGGGTGTCGCATTTCACCTACCTTTTCTACGACAGAGCCATTGTGGATATCCGCAAGAAGCAAAACGAGCTTCGCGACAAGTTCGAAGCCTTTATCCCGGCTATCGACAAAGCCGCCATGATGCTTTACGAACAGGATCCCAAGCTTGCCACGCAATTCTTAAAAGAATTCTCGCACAATACTGCCATTAACACCGTGAACGAGTGGCGCGACCTTGGAAACTTCCTACTGGTAAAATACCTCGATGGTAATGTTAAGCAGGAGGAAAACGGCGAATTCCTAAGAAACCCATGGGGATTCCCGTTAAGCCCTAGACATCCGGAGTACCCCGATAGCTGGAAGAAAACCATTATTGAGGAAACGGGTGATAAATTCCTGCAGCCTAATCAGTAAAAACAAAATAAACAACCCTACACACAATGAAAAGGATATTTGGCAAGATTCGCGAGTGGTCATCAAAAGCGTTTGTTCGCTCGCTCGACTATGTTGAAATTATTGGGAATAAGCTACCACACCCGGCAACGCTATTCTTTTTGCTTGCAGTAATTGTTGCGCTCCTGTCATGGCTTGGCCATACCCTGGGAGTACAGGCAACCCATCCGGTGGATGGCAGCCTTATAGAGGCAAAAAATCTGCTTGGCGGTGATGGAATTCGGTGGATGTACACCAATCTGATAAACAACTTCCTACGCTTCCCTCCCTTGGGTTACGTTCTGGTTGTAATGATTGGTATTGGTGTGGCCGAAGGGTCGGGGCTTTTCACCACGCTAATCAGATCACTCGTACTTAGCGCCCCCCCCAGGCTGGTAACAGGCGCTATTGTCCTAGCTGGTATCCTTTCGCACCTAGCATCGGAAGCGGGTTATGTAATTCTAATACCATTGGGGGCTATGATTTTCCACGCTTTAGGAAGACATCCCATGGCTGGGCTTGCCGCTGCTTTTGCAGGGGTTTCCGGAGGATTTGGAGCAAATTTCTTCGTGGGATCTATCGACCCAATCCTAGCAGGCATTTCAGAGTCGGCAGCTCAAATGATTATGCCCGACATAACGGTTAACCCTGCGGTTAACTACTACTTCATGTTCATCTCGAGCTTTCTGGTAATCATTGTAGGTACTTGGGTAACCGAGAAGATTGTAGAGCCTCGCTTGGGCAAGTACGACGGTACAGCCGAAAAGCTGCCCATTGTACAGCTAACCCCAAAGGAGAAAAAGGGATTACGTTGGGCAGGTGTTGCTCTGCTTATCACCTTGGGCTTGCTGGCTTACACCGTGATTCCTGAGAACGGAATTTTCAGAGATCCCGATACAGGTTCGGTTCTTCATTCACCTTTTTTCAATGGAATCATCATCGCCATCCTGCTGATGTTCTTCATACCAGGCTTGGTATACGGAATTATTGTTGGCACCATTAAAAACGATAAGGAGGTTGCCAAGTACCTTGGCCAGTCGATGAGCGGCATGGGTAGCTACATCGTGCTGGTATTCTTTGCTGCGCAATTCGTTTACTTCTTTAACTACAGTAACCTGGGGATAATCTTTGCCATTAAGGGAGCTACCATGCTGCAAAGCATTGGACTAACGGGAATAACTCTTATTGTTGCCTTTGTGGTGCTATCGGCATTTATCAACATGTTTATGGGCAGCGCCTCGGCCAAGTGGGCCATCATGGCGCCAGTTTTCATCCCCATGCTCATGCTCATTGATCCGCCATACCACCCTGGCCTAACGCAAGCGGCATTCCGCATAGGCGACTCGGTTACCAACCTCATCACCCCCATGATGAGCTACTTTGCCCTGATTGTAACCTATGCACAGAAATACGATGAGAAGTATGGTGTAGGAACCATTATCTCCACCATGCTCCCCTACACGGTAATGCTTACCATAGGGTGGATATTGCTGCTTGTACTATGGATGCTACTGGGTATACCACTTGGCCCCGATGGGCCACTTTACATCCCCATGTAATTATAGCCTAAACATACCACAAAGCCCTACTCGAAAAGAGTAGGGCTTTTTATTAATCCAACTATTTTATCAAAACTCTTTCAATTATCTTTGCGCCACCATGGCAAAAAGTCCACTTCACAATATCGTAAGGTTATACATCATTAAGGCAGCCAAATGGTTCATGCTGATCATGCCCATTGTGGTGCTTTTCTACCAGGAAAATGGGCTGGGGATGAAGGAGGTATTTATCCTGCAAGCCATCTACTCCATATCCATTGTGATGCTCGAAATACCATCGGGGTACTTTGCCGATGCCCTTGGGCGAAAAAACACGCTAATCATCGGAAGCATACTTGGTTTCCTAGGCTACCTGGTGTACTCCTTCTCGTTTGGGTTCTGGGGATTTTTAGCTGCCGAGATGGTGCTGGGTTTTGGGCAAAGCTTAATCTCGGGTGCCGACTCGGCCCTGCTTTACGATACCCTTTTGCAAAGCAAGCGCGAAAAGGACTACATGAAGCATGAGGGGCGTATGATATCTGCGGGAAACTTTGCCGAGGCTCTGGCTGGCATTGCCGGCGGATTGCTAGCAGCCATTAGCCTTCGCTACCCCTACTACTTCCAAACGGGCATAGCGTTTATGGCCGTGCCTGCCTCATTGACCCTGTATGAGCCTAAGGTATATGGCGAAATGGTAAAGATGACCTTTGGCAAAATTGTGGGGGTTGTGAGGTTTGCACTTATCGAGAATAAAAAGCTGCGTTCAAATATCCTATACTCATCAATAGTGGGTGCTTCTACCCTCACCATGGCCTGGTTTGTTCAGCCATGGTTTATAAGAGCCGAGCTACCGGTTACAATGTTTGGGGTGTTGTGGACCCTACTAAACCTATCGGTAGGCATTTCGGCTCTGTTTGCCTATAAATTCGAACGACTCTTTGGCGCAAGAACCACAGTTATTGCAATCACCATATCGCTGGCATTAGGTTTTATGGGGGCAGCTATACTAGAAAACTATTGGGGGCTATTGTTTTTACTTATCTTTTACCTTGCTAGAGGGATTGCCACTCCCGTTCTAAAAGATTACATAAACCGGATAACCACCTCGGATATCAGGGCAACAATTCTATCGGTGCGTAACTTTGTAATTCGCATTATATTTGCCCTTTGGGGGCCTTTTTACGGGTGGTACACCGATGCATTTGGCCTTGGCGGAGCAATTATAATTGCAGGGCTTGTTTTCATTGTATTGGCAGGCACAAGCTACATCTTCTTTGTAAAATACAACTTTCCAAAACTTGAGCACAACAAGCTATAAGTATGCGCTTTGCCAATGTTTAATGCCCCACAACACCAAACCCTACGTTCCGAATTATCCCTTTTGATTTGCAAAATCAAAACTATTAACCCTATCTTTGCACCGTAAACTTTTAGGGGTGCCTTAATACAACGGGCTGAGATCACACCCTTGGAACCTGATCTGGGTAGTACCGGCGAAGGGAAAAAGAGTCTTCTAAATTCAACCTACACGTATTAAACCCCTTTTACTGGTTGCTGAATGCCTTGTGTATGATGGTAAGCGGACGGTGCACACCCTTTCCCTATCACATGGTGTTTGAGCAGGATATTCACTAACCATTAAAAGGATCTTTTTGAGATGAAAAAAATTGTATTGCTACTGCTTTTACTCCCGGTTGGATGGATTGCCAACGGAATGCCTTACGAAGGTGAGGGAATCTTTAAAGTAACTGGGCGCGTGCTCGATGAGCAAGGGAAACCCCTTGCAGGAGCGGTGGTTGCTATTGAAAACTCAATGCTGGGAACATCAACCACTGCCGATGGCAGCTACAGCCTAACACTTCGCCGGTCGGGGAACTACCAAATTTTCGCCTCATTTATGGGGTACGGAAAAGCCGCTAAGGAGATTTACGTTGATGCTGATATCTCTGTTGAGTTCTCCCTTGTGCCCGAGAGCATTATGAGCGAAGCGGTAATTGTAAGCGCAACCCGCGCTAGCAGCAGAATGCCCATAGCCCAAACCAATATCAATGCCGAGGAGCTGGAGAGGCAAAAATCGGGGTTTGATATTCCATATCTTCTTGAGATGGTGCCATCGGTGGTGGCTGTGTCCGAAGGAGGAACTGGGGTGGGCAACACCACATTTCGCATCCGCGGGACTGATATGACCCGCATTAACGTTACCGTAAACGGTATACCGTTAAACGACCCCGAATCGCAGGGTGTGTTCTGGGTAAATATGCCCGACTTTGCCAACTCGGTGGAGAATATTCAGGTACAACGGGGCGTTGGTACATCAACCCACGGGGCTGGTGCATTTGGTGCAACCGTAAATTTCCAAACCAGCACCCTCACGCCCGAACCCTTTGCGCAGGCCGAGGCTATTGCTGGCTCGTTTAATACGCTACGCACCTCAATTAAAGCAGGTACGGGGCTAGTGAACGATATGTTTAGCTTCGAGACACGTTACTCGCAGGTTAAATCCGATGGATACATTGAGCGGGGCTGGTCCGACCACGAATCGCTGTTTATTACCGGGGCTTGGCATAGCGAGCGGAGCCTGCTAAGGTTTAACCTTATTCACGGCGTTCAGCACACTGGGATAACCTGGGAGGGTACCCCAAGCTATATGCTCGACCAAAACCGACGTTACAACCCCGCTGGATATATGGGAACTGATGGTGATGGTGTAGAACTTTTCTACCCCAACGAGTCCGACAACTACACGCAAACACACTACCATCTGATTTTTAGCCATGAGCTAAGCAGAAACCTATCGCTCAACCTTGCTGGTTACTGGATTGTGGGCGAAGGATTTTACGAGCAGTACAAGCGCAACAGGAAGCTAACCGACTATGGCCTCGCCCCATTTGTTATTGGCGAAGAGGTCATCTCGCAGGTGGATATGGTGCGCCAAAAGTGGCTCGACAACGATTTGTATGGATTTACCTACTCGCTATCGTACACAGAGAACAACCTAAACACCATACTGGGTGGAGGTTGGAATCGGTTCGACAACCACCACTTTGGCAATGTGCTTTGGACCCAAACCAATATCAATATCCCCAGAAATTACGAGTGGTACAGAAACAACGGGCTAAAAACCGACTATAACATCTTTGTAAAAGCTACATACGAGGTAATTGACAACCTCTCGCTGTTTGGCGATCTGCAGTACAGGGGAATTGACTATGAGCTGGCTGGTTTCGACGATGACTTGCAAAGCCTCGAACAGAAGCATGACTGGAAATTCTTTAACCCGAAAGGGGGTGTTTTCTATCAGCTATCGGCCAATCAAGAGGCGTTTCTCTCAGTTGCCGTGGCGCACCGCGAGCCTAGCCGTGCCGATATAAAGGATGCCATGAAGTATGGAACCAACAATACGCCACGCGAAGAAAAACTTCTTGATTATGAGCTGGGCTACAACTTCAAGTCGCAAAGCTTTGCCATGGGTGTAAATCTTTTCTATATGGATTTTGAGGATCAGCTGGTGCTTACAGGTAAGCTAAGCGAGGTTGGCTATCCACTTATGACCAACGTGGACAAAAGCTACCGCAGGGGCATTGAGCTAACCACGGGGCTAATGCCAACCCAGTGGCTTAGGTGGGATGCCAACCTAACCCTTAGCCAGAACAAGATAGAGAACTTTGTGTCATACGTTGATCTGTACGATGCCAACTGGGATTACGTTGGACAAAACGAGTACGAGCTGGGCACAACCGACATATCCTTCTCTCCACCCGTGGTGGCCTCAAGCCAACTTAGGGTTGAACCCCTGAAAGGGCTTGGCGTTACCTTTGTCACCAAGTATGTGGGGGCTCAGTATATCGATAACACTAGCAGCAAGGAGCGTATGCTCGATGCTTACCTGGTTAACAACCTTAAGGTTGATTACACCTTTAAACCTAAAGGCTTTAAGGCCATCAACCTACAACTCTTTGTAAACAACTTATTCAATAACGATTATATAGCCAATGGCTGGGTATGGCGAGCCGAGTTTAACGATGGCAGCCCCGAGTACCGCGAGGATGGATTCTTTCCACAAGCGGGCATAAACTTTATGGGGCGCGTTGCGCTGGAGTTTTAGGGGTAGACGGAAGACCGAAGGCGGAAGTCATAAATCCCACTTCGGTCTTCCGTCTTCCAACTTCCGTCTTCTGTCTTCTGTCTTCTAAAAAATCAACAAACAATGACTGACTGGTTACTAAAAAATTATATCGAGGTTATTGGCGCGGTAACGGGCATAATCTACCTTTACCTCGAGATTAAGCAAAAGATTTGGCTGTGGCCAGTGGGGTTGATCACATCGGCATTTTACGTATATATCTTTTACACCTCAAAGTTTTATGCCGATATGGGATTGCAATTCTACTACCTAGGCATCAGCCTTTACGGATGGTGGCACTGGCTTTACGGGGGTAAAAGGGAGGAAACGGACACGCTACCCGTTACCCACATCACCTCAGCGCAAGTATTAAACCTATCGGTGGCAACAATTGCTATATTTGTGGGGTTGATTTACGTGCTGAAGAACTTTACCGACTCGCCCATTCCCATTGGCGACTCGTTTACCACAGCACTTAGCATTGTAGCAACATGGATGCTTGCCCGGAAAATACTGGAGATGTGGTGGCTTTGGATTTTGGCCAATGGAGTAGCCTTTGGCCTATACATCTACAAGGGGCTATATCCTACATCGGTGCTGTTTATATTCAACTTTGCCATGAGCATTGTTGGATATGTACAATGGAAAAGAAGTATGAATGCTAGAGCGATAACCAGCCCTAAGTAATTTTGATAACCAGCAGCTATGTCAACGGTAATACTAGCCAACGGTCGTTTCCCCTCCCACCCTACTCCGCTTGGGATGCTCAGGGACGCTTTGCGTATTATTTGCTGCGATGGCTCGGTGGAGCAGCTCGAAAACTTCGGGTTGGAGCCCACAGCTATCGTTGGCGACTTAGATTCAGTTCCCCAAAATCTTAAGCAGAAGTATGCCGATAGAATTTTCTTTAACCCCGATCAGAACACTAACGACCTCACCAAGGCCATCTATTGGTGCAACGAGAGAGGTTTTAAGAACATTACCATACTTGCTGGCACGGGTAAGCGCGATGACCACACCATTGGCAACATAGGATTGCTAACCCGCTACCACAGGATGGGACTTGAGGTAAAGATGGTAACCGATTTTGGTGCGTTTGTACCACTGCTCACCAGCGCACGGCTCGAGAGCTACGCAGGGCAACAGGTCTCCATCTTTTCGTTCAACAACGCAACCAGAATCACCACACGCAACCTTAGGTATCCAATCGAAGATAGGTCTCTGCCCGAGCCCTGGATGGGAACGCTGAATGAGAGCCTAGGCGAATGGTTCGAAATTGAGTTTGATGCAGGTCCACTAGTAGTTTTCCAAAATCATATTTAAACCGAAAAGGGTTTCCCTCATGCGAGGGAAACCCTTTTTGTTTAGCAGAAAAACCTTATTCAATCACCGTAATCCAACCGTGCTTATCGTCAACATCGCCATACTGAATTCCCACAAGGGTGTCGTATAGTTTCTTTGATATTGGTCCGGGCTTACCATCCTTACAGAACTTGTAAACCTTGCCCTTATCCAAGTCGTTCACCTCGCCAATAGGCGAGATAACCGCTGCAGTACCACAGGCACCCACCTCCTCGAAGGTCTCAAGCTCCTCAACGGGAACAGGCCTACGGTCAACCTTTAGACCCAAATCTTCGGCCAGCGTAATAAGGCTCATATTGGTAATGGAAGCCAATATGGATGATGATTTGGGGGTAATATAGGTCTTATCCTTGATCCCAAAGAAGTTGGCTGCGCCAATCTCATCAATGTACTTCTTCTCAACACAGTCGAGGTACATGGGTGCGCCATAGCCAGCTTTATGCGCCTTGATGGTTCCCCTTAAGCTAGCGGCATAGTTTCCACCCACCTTAAAAGTTCCTGTTCCAAGGGGCGCTGCACGGTCGCTATCGCGAACAATGGCAATCTTCACAGGGTTGAATCCCTCCTTAAAGTATGGACCAACGGGAGTAACAAACACCACAAACATATACTCGCTGGCTGGCTTAACGCCCACCTCGGCCCCCGAGCCAAATAGCAAAGGCCTAATGTAAAGCGAAGCACCTGTGCCGTATGGTGGCACAAAATCCTGATTAAGCTTAACGGCTTTTACCACCGCTTGCTTAAACAGTTCGCTGGGCACTGGGGCCATATGAATTCCCTCAGCCGACCGCTGTAAACGCTTAGCGTTCTCCTCCCAACGGAAAAGACGAATCTTATTATCCTTACCACGGTAGGCCTTCATCCCCTCAAATGCCTGCTGACCGTAGTGTAGAGCAGTGGATGCAATGTGAAGTGGAAGCGATTCAGAATCAGAAATCTGCAGTTCACCCCATTTACCATCCTTATACTTGCAGCGTACATTGTAATGTGTTTTTACGTAACCAAAGGGTAGGTTACTCCAATCGAGCTGTTGCATGATGACTACTTTTTAAGTGTTATTACTAGTCCCAAAGGTAGGAAATTGAAATGTATTAGTTCGTTTCATTTTGTATGTTATTGGGCAAATAAAAAACCTTAGTTGTAAGACAAAGTAAAATTGGTATGGTTTAGTTTGGAAGGTGACCGAAGAATTTGATAGATTTATGCAAAAATTGAAGTTCGTATGTTCACTAAAAGTTACGAAAGATATATTCGCCAAATTCGGGTTAAAGATTTTGGCCATGAGGCTCAAAATAAGGTGAATAATGCCAAGGTGCTAGTTGTAGGTGCAGGTGCACTAGGCAGCCCTGTCCTTTCATATTTGGCTGCTGCCGGAGTGGGTACTATTGGCGTGCTCGATAGCGATGAGGTGGATCTGACCAATCTCCAGCGTCAGGTTATATACACTACCAACGATATTGGCCAACCCAAGGCAGTGGTGGCAAGCCACAGGCTAAGCGAAATGAACCCCGAGATTAAGATTGTAACGCACCTTGTCAGACTCCATAAGGATAATGCATTAGAAATCATCAGAAATTACGACTTGGTAATTGACTGCACCGACAATTTCCCATCGAAGTTTCTGGTTAATGATGCCTGCGTGATGCTAAAAAAGCCCTGCATAATTGGTGGGGTACTTCGCTTCTCGGGGCAACTCTCGGTATACAATCATAAGGGTGGGCCAACATTCCGCTGCCTACTGGCCGAGGAGCCCGATCCGCTGGAAGCCCCTTCGTGCTCCGAAGCAGGTGTAATTGGAATGATTCCCGGAATCGTTGGATCGATGCAAGCATTGGAGGCGCTAAAGGTTATTACTGGTATTGGCAAAACCCTCTCGGGCCGATTGCTTAACCTCGATGGGCTTACCATGACTTTCGATGAATTTGAAATAACGCTTAATCCAGAAAATCTAAAGATAAATGAACTTAAAGAGTACGAATACTCCTGCCCCGATAGTATCCTAAAGGGTAGGGAGATTGATGGGCAGCAATTCCTCGAAATGATTAGCTCCGCTAGCCCACCCTTTGTAATGGCGTTTGCTGATGATGACACCCCTCTGAGTGCAATGGGACAACAATGGGATACCATTCCGCTATACGAGCTACCCAATAAAGTACCCAAGCTTCCACAAGACAAAAAAATTATACTGGTATGCGAGTTTGGGCTTAAGAGCCAAGCCGCCCTAAGGTTTTTGGTTACCAAGCATAAGCTCGACAACGTGTATACACTTAAAGACGGTATGGCAAGCCTAAAGTTGATGTAAATTTAATCATTAAACATCTCAGGTTAAGCAAATTCATGGTATATTAGCACAACCAATCAGTTGCTAAACCAAACCCTATTGCCATGAATCAGCCTAACCAAGTTGTAATGATGAGCATCTACCTTAGCTCCACCGACAAATTTCACAACAGCCCACTATTTGAGGCCATAACCATTGAAGCAAAGAATTTTGGAATACGAGGAGCCACCGTATTCCAGGGTGAGATGGGCTATGGCGCCAGTAGCAGCTCAACTGCAATAAAATTTTGGGAATTAGCCAGCAAGTATCCCATTACTATCCAGCTAATTGATGAACGGGCCAAGGTAGAGCGATTCCTTTATCATATTAAACCCTGGTTCGATGAAGCCCAGAAAGGGCATATGGTTACCATTAGCCCAACTGAAATTGTGCTTTGCAAAGGCGGGAATTTAAACTGCTAACTTTAGTGATGATCTATTTCGAACGAATTCATAGAATAGTTGCCATAATGTAATATACGTTAGGTGCTACTACCAATTTCGTGGTAGAAACAACCTTTATACAATATATCAGTCTTATAATCTGATGGTTACACAAAGCAATGAGGTTTCACAAGCAATACGCTCATAATATATTGATTTTATGAATGTTACTGGCATTCAGATTAAATCTATCACTAAAATGATAGCAGAACCGCTAAGATAATGATGGCCAAGATGTGGATATACAAGGGTGTACCCCTTAAATCCGAAGCAAAAGCCTTGGGCATTTCGGCAAACGAAATTGCTGTCCAAATCAAGGAAAATATTCGTATCCCTGCCTCAACCTTTGAACCCGACAGGGGCATTGAGTTTCAAACCATTGACGAGTACTAGCTAGTATATCCCTAAAAAAGCAGGCATCCCATAGAATGGCTTCAACGTATTGAGACCCATCCGGGATGCCTTGCTTACCCCAACAAAATATGCTGAGCACTAATGATAGCTAGCGTAGGAATTCTGTAGCCATGGCGAATACCTCTTCGAAAGCTTTATCCACGTCAGCCGATTTGTTGTTAGGATAAATTGGGAATGGGTTCTCATGTGTATAATCAAACGGAAAATCGAGCTCAGTATAAACACTATCACTTAGCGTACATGCAAAAGCCTGTTTTACTGCGGCAGCAGGCATTACCGAATCCTTTCGGAGAGCCACAACCCTTAGCTGGTTCCTAAGCTGCTGAAAACGATGTTCACGGAACGACCTATTACTCTCCTCGGAAATCATTGCTATAAACGCTTCGCCCAGTACCCCTCCCCTTACATACGAAGAGAATGGCGATCTGAACTTAAGCTCTATGGGAAAATCGTGCAGATAGTATCTGCGTAGACTACTGTATGCATGGCTATCCATTATAAGGCGCGAGGTTCCCCGCATTTGATCGAATAGAGCTCCTCCACAAAATATGAATAGCTTAGCGGTGCTCAATAAATCATTCGGATTTGCAAGAAATAATATTTGCGACAGGAACGAACCAATGGAGTATGAAAAGAAATCGATATGGGCATCCCTCTGCAGGAACGAAATAGCACCCTCCTTAATCTCTCCTAGTAGCTTAACAATGTCATCAGCACTTTGCTTACCCGATGTGAAGAAACGCAGCGGGTCGTCGCTCAAGCGTTGGCTTAGCGCAATATTTGCAAAGGTTGCCATTTGCACCCCTTCAAGTTTCTTACGACTATTAAGCAATGGCATCATCTGCCTAGGGTTAGCCCACTGCTCTGGGCTACGGTTCATATGAAAAGCCAGCGGGAATAATACAACAGGCCTATTGGTTTTATCGCCTAAATACTTAGCCCATGGTAAGTACTTGTGCCAACTCCGCTCGTTAAGTCCATGCAGCAAGATAATGGCCTTAGCATACTGCTCACCGCCAGCTGGGATGTAAACCGGGTAGCTAAATTGAATATTCTCGGCTATAGTAGCGTCCTCTGCAGCATAAGCATACCCTTTGACCCCATTATATATGCCCGTACGATTAAATGGAATTGGGTTTGAATCGCTTACAAAAGGCATTGTCTTAAATATGCCGGAATCACCCTCTAAGGTAGTTTCGCCATTGCTTAACGAGAATATCCCCTTTAGGTCGTTGTAAGTTTTAGTGAATTCCATAGTTCAAGTATTATGAGTTTTGATGCAAATAACGACTCAAAAGCATCACAGTGCAAATTTTTGGGTTTTTGGGCATCTGCTGGGGGTACAAATGCCTACTGAGGGGTAAAACCAGATATACAGGGGTAAGAATTCGGGAATATTTGCGAGCTAAATTCTTACTTCCAACCTTTTGTTATGCTGTATTTGCTATCTTTGGATACTCAAATCGGAAAAATGCTAAATAATCCTCTACCAAAATACCTCACCGACAAAAAGAATATTGTACGGCTAATACTGCTTACAGCGCTTTTCGCAGTGGTCTTCATCAATATATACGCTCCGTTTGGTTTAGAAACAATTTACGAGCTATCCGACTGGGAGTTCTTGGGCATCTCAAGCGTAATTATCCTTACCGGGGTTTTGGTGGTAGTAATCAGTAGGGTAATAATGTACCACCGCTCAAAGCGCAAGAATCTGCTGGTTTGGCAGTACATATTATGGGTATTTGCCGAGGTGCTGGCCATGGCCATATTCTATACCCTTTTCGAGAAGCTTTTCATTCAGGACTCAAGGTTTATTCTCGACCTGCTTAAAATATCGATGAAGAATACTACGCTGGTACTTTTTATACCCTACTCGGTACTTTGGCTGTACTTCTCATGGCAGGAAAAAAAGCAACAGCTGCAAAGGCTTGCCGAGGAAACATCAATTGGAATGGATACCACAAAGAAGATGATACCAATGTACGACGAGAAGGGGGCGCTTCGCTTCTCGGTAAAGGTTGAGCATCTGCTATACATCGAGTCGGCCGACAACTACGTGAACATATACTATATCGATAAGGGGAAAATCGCGCGATTTACATTGCGCAATAGCATTAAGCGCCTTGAGGCGCTACTGAAAAACGCTCAGATTATCCGATGCCACCGCTCGTATATGGTAAACTTTGAAAAGGTGAAAATCCTTAGAAAAGATAGGGACGAGCTAATACTTGAGCTCGATGGGCCTTCGAGTATCAAAATACCAGTATCTAAAACCTACGCTCAAAACGTGATGAAAACCTTTACCCACTACAGCCTTTCGCACTAGGGTTAAAACATTCTATCGCTCAAATATTTTTACAACCAAAACCATAAGGTTACCCCCTGAGGTATTTATAATTCCACGATTCGCTCCCGAAGGCACCTCAATACACATATCGGGCGAAACGGATACCGAGTGCTCATCGGTCTCAACCATTCCCTCCCCCTCAAGTACATAAATGGCCACATCGAACGGGTTGGTATGCTTGGCAAGCACCTCGTTTGGTTGGAGCGTTAGATGCACAATCTCAACCCTAGTGTCAACTAGCATCTTGCGCCCATCGAGGTTGAAGGGTACTTTCTCGGCCGTTCTCAAATCAGTTATCCTCATTCCTTTTTACACTTTTTTCGTTTACTATACCTTATAATCCACATCACCACACCTGTTAACACAATTACCACACCCAGTATACCTGAAAGGGGTACTACCAAAATGGAGAAGTCGCTTACCAAAAACTTTATAATACGCCAGGTGTGAATCTCCAGGGCAAGGTTCCAGAGCGACATCCCCGACTTGGAGACCACCTCCTGAGGCATTTCTGGAAAACTGTTATCCCCCTTAGGCGTGAATGCACCACTATTATAATCAAAGAAAACATTTTCGGCATTTTGTAACCTTATTCCCCCAGCAATGGCCAAAGCACCAAAGGGTGACCTTAACGTAGAATGGGGTTCAACACTTTCTCCTGTTAGATAGTCGGATAGATGATGCTCGAAAGGATTCCACCGGTACAATCCGCTGAACGATCCAACTACATAGTATGGCCCCTCTTGCCAGAAAACATTTATCCCCATTACACTAACTGGAGGCTGAGGAGCAAATTTCACAGGCGCTTCCATCAGGTCGGGCGATAGTGCAAAAATACCCTCGGCTGTGGCCAAAAAGAAGAATCGTCGATGCGAGTCGTAAATTATATCACGCAGGTTATCGCTCCAGTAGTTTGAATCGGCAAGCGTGGTTCCCTTCATGGGCTTAACCGATTTGCTTGCTATGGGAATAAGCAATGGTGGCCGCAGAAACATGCCCGTAGTGGTTACAACAAGCAGTAGCAAGGCTGCAACAATACCTATATGCAGGTGCCACTTGTACGACCATCGGTTGGTGCGTTTAATTCGAGATCGCAGCGTGAACTTTGCTTGTATCTTACTTAGCAGCTTGGGGGCAAAAAAGTAGAACAACCCGGTTAACGATAAAAAAATCATTGCCGCTCCTCCCAAATCAACAATAAGTTTACCCGGAGTGCCCCAAACCTTACCGCTGTGGATAAACCAAATGGTTCTGAAAAGGCTTATGCGCTTTTGAGCGCCATTGGGTGCAAGCAAGGGTACCTCGTGAAAGGTATGGAAATCGTCACCAGCCAAGCCAACCAACAGGTGCGAACGGCTCATCACAATTAGGCTGTCGCCACGCTGCTCAAGGGCTACCATTCGCTCCTCAGCTATGGGCAGCATAACCTTTTGCCATTGGCTATCGTTGTACCTGTACAGTCCGAATAGCGTGGCAGCAAAAAGATCATCACCAACCACCTCAACGTCTGCAATCTTTCTATTGTCAATCCCCTTTGGGAATCCTTGGTTTAAATCAACAAACGTTGAGAATTGATTGTCGGTGAGCCAAACACCAATGTTACCGTAAACCAGCATCGAATCGGAGCCAACTGGTTTGGCTCCTCTTACAGCGGCATTATTCCAATTGCTATACCTATACTCTTTAGGCAACCATCTTCGATTAACATCTACCTTGGAGAATGTTCTCCTATGGTTAAGCACAATGCCCGAAAGGGCAAAGAATATGAAGAAAAATGCTAGGGTAACACCCAACCACTTGTGATACTTCCTAAATACTTTGTAAAGGCGGCTCATTTGTGCATGTATTGAAAGTTGCAAAAATACTAGGTTTTGCTTAGCCGATTGTATCATTTGTTACAAACCCACGTTTTTTAAATCAGCCAAAACTTTATAGCAGTAAAATGCAAATTGTAAAAAATTGTTTCTAAATTGCATAGAGGAACGGGGGATGAAAAAATGAATACTGCAAATGAAGGTTGAACTTGCGATTATATTACTTCTGATTGCCTATATTGCGTACCTGCACTTTAAGCTTAAACAGAAAGAAAACCGGATCGATTCGTTACTGAAGCAGCAGCTCAGCTTGCAAAACTTTTCAAGTCGAGAGGAGATCGACTTTTTAATCAACAGGTTAAAATCATTTCCATACGAAACGCTGCTCAAACCCAACAAGCTGCTCGACGGAGAGGTGCAGAGCTTTCTGTTTAGCAATCTCGACAACGAGGAACTATTTATTCACTACACCCGCGATCAGGAGGTTGCCGACACCATTTGCCGCGAAGGATTCCGATTTGCCGATTCGTTCTACAAAACGGCCGAACCCATTACTAACGATAAGCTGGACCTAGTTTACAAGCACAACCTTCGCAAGCAATTCGGGAGTATCATTGTTGTTCTTGCCTTCTCAAAAGATATATACAACAAGTACACGCAGATTATATCCAACGTTAAGGCTGTGGTAAATGTTGAGCAGATATTTAGCACCCTGCTCCCCGAACTTAATGATAACCTGGACGAGGTGTACCTTTTGCCTGCTCAGTTTGTAAAGGGCTACATAAATATTGAAACTGGCGAGATTGTGCCCAATCTCAACTTTAAACCAACCTTCGACTCCCCCGATTTCGAGAAGAATATCCGTGAACTACAGGGTGGATAAGTTCGCTCTAAACTAACTTGTTACTATTTTGCATTGCTCCGCATTGTTAACATTAATTAAAGTGAGGCTTACCTGCTTGGTCTATTTAGTGCCCCATTTTTTGTAACTTTGTCAGGTTTTTACAACAATATACAACATGTCAAGCGAAAAAAAGAGGGTGGCATTTTACACCCTTGGGTGTAAGCTAAATTTTTCCGAAACATCTACCATTGCCCGCCAGTTCGATGAGCTGGGTTTCGAGCGGGTTGCACCCTCGGCTCAAGCCGATGTATATGTTATTAACACCTGCTCTGTAACCGAGCACGCCGATAAGAAATGCCGTCAGGCAATTAAAAAATTTGTAAAGCAATCGCCCAACGCCTTTGTGGCCGTTGTGGGGTGCTATGCCCAGCTCAAACCCGAGGAGATAGCACTAATGGATGGGGTTGACCTAGTGATGGGAACATCCGAGAAAGGGAACCTTCCACAGCACATTGGCGATATAACCAAGGGGCCAAAGGCCAAGGTGTACAGCTGCGATGTGGATGCGGTTAACGATATTTTTCCGGCCTACTCATCGGGCGACAGAACCCGTTCGTTCCTTAAGGTACAGGATGGTTGCGATTACCACTGCACCTACTGCACCATTCCGCTAGCAAGGGGCAAAAGCCGCAATATCCCTATTGATAAGGTTGTTGACCAAGCACAACAAATTGCCACCAGCGGAATTAAAGAGATAATCCTCACCGGAGTTAATACCGGGGATTTTGGTCGTACAACCGGCGAAAAGTTTATCGACCTGCTTAAAGCCCTCGAAGAGGTGGATGGGATTGAGCGTTACAGAATATCGTCCATTGAGCCCAACCTAGTTACCAACGAGATTATCGCATTTGTAGCCACCTCGCGCAAGTTTCTGCCCCACTTCCACATACCGCTTCAGTCGGGCTCCGATAACGTGCTGAAGCTAATGAAAAGGCGATACAACACCACCCTATTTGCCGATAAGATAGCAAGAATTAAGCAAGCTATTCCTAACGCATTTATTGGGGTTGATGTAATTGTGGGGTTTCCTGGCGAAACCGATGACGATTTTACCACAACATACAATCTACTCGAAGGGCTTAAGCCCTCGTTCCTGCATATCTTCCCATACTCGGAACGCCCCAACACCCCAGCAGCCAGCTATAGCAATAAGGTTAAATCGAAGGTTGTAAACGAACGAGTGAAGCAGCTGCACAGCCTTTCGGATAGGCTACACCGCAAGTTTTATCAACAGAATATCGGTAAATCCGATCAGGTGCTTTTCGAGTCGACACGAAAAGATGGACTTACTAATGGTTTTACCCGAAACTACATAAAGGTTGAGCATCCATACAGCAAAGAGCTGGTTGGTAAAATTATGAATGTTACGCTAACTGGTTTAAGCGATAATGGCAATTGCATTGTTGAGATAACAGATAAATGATAAAAGGATGAATATTGAGAGTATTTGCACACAGGTAGTAGACCTTGCCACCACAACAGGTGGCTTTATTCGCCAGCAACGTAAGCATTTTAGCTTCGACAGGGTGGAGACTAAAGGACTACACGATTTTGTATCGTATGTAGATAAAGAGTCGGAGCTACGAATAGTTGAGGGCCTACGCCAAATGCTCCCCACTGCCGGCTTTATTGCCGAAGAGGGCACTGGTGAGCAGAAGCCCGGAGGGCTAAACTGGATTATCGACCCGCTGGATGGCACTACCAACTTTATCCACGGCCTGCCCCCCTACGCCATCAGTATTGCTCTAATGCAAGGTGACGCAATAATTTTAGGGGTGATATACGAGGTAACCCTCGACGAATGTTTCTATGCCTGGGGAAATGGAAAAGCCTATATGAATGGTAAAGAGATTCATGTTTCGGATATTGACAATGTGAACGACTCGCTAATTGCCACCGGATTCCCATACTACGATTACAATCGTATTGAACCATTCATGCAATCGATGGAGCACTTCATGCGCCACTCGCACGGCTTACGCCGCTTGGGCTCAGCTGCCACCGATTTGGCCTACGTGGCCTGCGGACGATTTGAAGCATTCTACGAGTACAGCCTACAACCCTGGGACGTGGCTGCCGGTGCCTTCATAGTTGAGCAGGCCGGCGGAAAGGTGTGCGATTTTCAGGGTGGTAACAATCATGTTTTTGGTAAAGAGATAATTGCCGCCAACAGCAAGGTTTTTGAGCCTTTTCTTGAAGTAGTAACGGGCATAATGACAAAAAATAACTAAGCAGCTAGATGGGAAAAATTCTTTTCAGCCTTTTTTATGGTTTTACGTGGCTTATTGCCCAAATACCAACCAAAGCAACATTCGTGCTATCGGATCTCATTTACCTTGTGATATACCATATTGCTGGGTATAGGCGAAAGGTTGTGAGAAAAAATCTAACCAACTCATTCCCCGACAAGAGTCAGGATGATATTATAAGGATTGAAAAGGCATACTACCATCATCTTTGTGATCTTTTTTTAGAAAATTTTTTTCTACTTTATGCCAGTAGGCAAAAAGCATCTAAACATTGTAAATTCAATAACCCAGAGATTTTCGACAAGCTTTATGCCGAGGGTAAAAGCGCCATACTGCTAAGCGGGCACTACGGCAACTGGGAATTCTTTGCGCTTATCGGCAACCAGGTTCAGCACACATTGTTAGGGGTTTACAAACCACTCTCAAACAAAAATTTTGAGGTGATGATGAACCGAACCCGCAAACGATTCGGAGGGATCCTAGTTCCAATGAAGGATACTCTTCGAGCCATTGTTGATTGTAATAAGAAAGGGCAGCCCTTCTTGCTGGGATTGATTGGCGATCAAACCCCACCGGCAAAGCATATCCAGTACTGGACCAAATTTTTAAATCAGGATACCCCCGTGTACCTTGGTATTGAAAAGATTGCGCAAAAATTTGATCTTCCGGTGTATTTCAGCGATATGAAAAAAATTCGAAGGGGTTATTACGAGGTGAATTTTGAGCTGATTACCGACAACCCAAAGTCGCTCAGCGAGTACGAACTTACCGAAATGCATACCCACAGGCTCGAAAAGCAGATAATGGACAGGCCAGAGTTCTGGTTATGGTCGCATAGGCGATGGAAGCATAAACCCAAAAAAATACCCAAAGTCAATAGCAGATGAAGAGCATAGCAATTGTAATACTAAATTGGAACGGTAAGCACTACCTCGAGAAATTTCTTGCGGGGGTGGTTTCCAATTCGGCTGTGCCTGGCTTTAAGGTGGAGATAATTGTGGCCGACAACGGTTCGACCGATGGTTCCGTGGAGTGGGTTATGCAGAACTTTGAAACGGTAAGGCTAATTGAACTCGACAAGAATTACGGTTTTACTGGCGGATACAACCGAGCCCTAAAGCAGGTAAACGCCGACTACTACATACTGCTCAACTCCGATATTGAAGTGCCGCACAATTGGCTTGAGCCAATGGCAGCCTTTATGGAGAGCACCCCCAGTGCAGCGGCTTGTATGCCCAAGCTGCTAAGCTATGGCAAACCCAACGAGTTTGAGTATGCGGGAGCAGCCGGTGGTTTCCTCGATATGTTTGGCTACCCATTTTGCCGTGGACGAATTCTCAATGTAATTGAGGAGGATAAAGGTCAGTACGACACCACTCAGGAAATATTTTGGGCTACCGGAGCCTGCCTAATGGTTAGAGCCAATGAGTACTGGAACGCCGGCGGGCTCGACGATGATTTTTTTGCCCATATGGAGGAGATTGACCTGTGCTGGCGCCTGAAACGACAGGGTTACAGCATATGGTGTGTGCCCCAGTCGGTGGTATACCATGTGGGAGGAGGTACGCTGGCCAGCAACAGTCCTCGTAAGGTTTACTACAACCATCGCAACAACCTATCGATGCTGCTAAAGAATCTCTCTAGAGTTTCGCTGATTCCCGTGCTGCTCTTCCGCTTAGTACTCGATGGTATGTCGGCTATTGGATACCTTGCTACAGGAAAGCCAAAATTTGTGATATCGGTACTTAGGGCACACCTCCACTTTTATAAAAGTTGCCCACGGATTATCAAGAAACGAAGAGCTTTTAAAAACCCTAAGATATCGCTTTACCGAAACAGCATCCTTTTTCAGTTCTTCGTTTTGATGCGCAGGAGATACTCCGAGTTACCCTAAATTTTCCGCTAGGATACTGAACCAGCCAGCCTAACAGTTATTGTGAATACGCTCCCCTTCTCGGGTTGGCTCTCAACGGAAATAGTTCCGCCGTTGAGTTCAATAAACTCTTTACAAATAATAAGCCCCAATCCTGCCCCTCGCTCATTGTGAGTACCCAGGGTTTTGAGCTCCCTATCAATTTTAAATAGATTCTTCTTATTCTCCTCAGACATGCCAACGCCATTGTCCTCAATACTTAGCGCACAAAAATCGTCCTTAATATGTACCCTTATCTTTATGCAACCGCCTTCGCGAGTAAATTTTACAGCGTTGGATATTAGGTTTCGAATAACGGTTCGCAACATATTCTCATCGGCATACACCTCAAGCGACTTGGGCATATCAATTATCACCTCAATCCTTTTAGCCTCAATAATGCTTTTCACCAGATCGAGACTATCAGTTACTATGTAGCTAAGCTCAACCCGAATGGGGTTATATCGTATTTGCCCCATTTGGCTCGACGACCAATCGAGGAGGTTCTCAAGCAAGCTATAGGTAGTTAGCGAAAGCCTGTGTAGCTTCTCAACAAATGTTTTTACTGAGTCCTTCTCGGCATTATCAAAATTCGAGAGGATATATTCCGTTGTGCTAACCGCTGTGCTGATGGGGTTTCTCAAATCATGGGCAATAATCCTGAAGAACTTGTTCTTGGTGGAGTCGCTAATCTCTAGCTGGTTCTTTTTAGCCTCCAACTCCTGGTTTTTCGATAATATCCACTCGTTAGCATCCTTAAGATGCTCTGCCTGTACCAATATCTCCTCCTTTTGCACCAGTATTTCTTGCGTACGTTCCCGCACTATATCCTCCAACTTGTTCTTTTCCTGTATCAGCCTGTAGGTATAAAACTTCACAATAAGCACTACCAAACCAACAGACAGTATCAAGTAAACCAGGTAGGCATAGTAGGTTCTGTACCATGGAGCGAGTATTGTAAAATGAAATTCAGCAACGGAACTTTCCATTCCATACACATTCCGGCCCTTAACTTTAAAAACGTAGCTGTTGGGTGGTAGGTTGGTGTACTCCTTCTTGGTCTCTGTTCGCCATGCCGACCACTCCTTGTCGTACCCCTCTAGGCAATAGCTAAACAGGCTGGGCTTACTACCCTCGACAAAAGGCAGAGAGTAGTTAAAAATCAGGGTGTTGTTGGCGAAACTAATACGAGATGGGTAAACCACCACAGAGGATGGATTAGGCATACTCCCGGCGAAATTATGGCTAAACGAGCTCTCGTACATCAAATTGGTTCCACCATAGATCAACGAATCGGCGGCTGTTACACTGGTAATTAACGCTGAGGGAATACTATTAAAATCTCTGATATACTCCGGCATATACCACGTTACTCCCAAATCGGTGCTGAACCATGTAGTGGTATCGGTTAGATGCGCAACATACATATGAGTAAGTATATCGTCCTCAATGCTCTCCCAGTAATTCATCCCGTAATCTGCTTCATCCTCGGTACCCTCAGAGGTTGAATCAGAATGAAAAACATAATCTTCAAAAACCTTTGTGGCTGAGTTAAATTGATAAAGTCTTCCATCGGTATGAAAAAGAATGGGATCGTACACATCGTAAATCCTGATAGAGCCGACTGAGGAAATTCCGTGCTCTGTACCAAAAAGTTCAACTGCAGTAGGCTCATCATGGTTAACTAGCGCGACTGGCAAGTAATACAATCCAAAATAGTTTGACGACAGCCATAAGTTCCCATCGGAGTCCTCACCAATTTCGTTAACTCCATTATTAATACCAAACTGATAGCCCTTATCGATCCATTCGCCCTGCGAAAACTCTAACAGCACCAGACCGCTTGATAACCCAAGAAATAGTTTGGTGGGATCGTGCCTATACTGATGGAGCTTCAGCACCCCATCGTACTTAGAAATTTTATGGGCCTTTGCCCCATTGAGTTGGTACAACCCTTTGCTTGTTCCAACAAGTAATGCAGCCTGATCCTCATCAAAATTTGGGGGAGAGGTGATGCTATAGGGCGATTCCCAGTTGGGTACAGGGGGTATAAAGTACAGGAACTCCCATGCTTGCTCAACACTTTCATCTACAGATGTAAATAGCGAGAGCTCGAATGGATTCGGGGCATTGCAAGGAGTAAAGAAAATGTTCGAACCGGTTGAAATGTATAGAGTGTCTCTTAGCTCAGCAACATCGGTAATAACACCATTTATGCCTCTACTCTCGTTCCAATACCGAAACGGCGAAAGAACCTCTACCATCGCTATACCATTATCTAAGGCAAGCCATAAGCTTCCGTATGCACTCTGGTGTAAAAAGTATGCCTTGCTGGCAATGCCAATGGTTTCCTTACCAATAATGTCAACAACTTCCCACTGTGAATTCACAATTAGCACATCGCCCTCAAGGGAGCTTAAAGCAAAAAGCCCATGGGAAAGGGCTGCCCCTTGATAAAAGGTATTGTCGATAAAATATTTGTTAAGCGCTTTGGCTTTGGGCCCCAACTCATCAAATGGATTAACCTTCATCTCCTCGCCCACCATGCTCACCATAAAAAAACCGTTGCTTCGGGTGCATACCAAGTAACCAGTAGTATGTGGGATAACAGCATGAATCCTTTTATCTATAAAATGTTGCGATCCTTTTATGGGGACTAGATCACCACCCTTAGGCTGTAGTAGACCTATGCCAATATTCTGAACAATCAGCTTGTTACCCACATTATGGCTTAAGTAAAACCTACCCTCATCATTCTCCCAGTAGGTAAGCGCACTATTAGCCCAGCAAAAAAGGTATCGTTTGGTGGTAAAAAAAACCGAATCGTTAATGGCGGTTATGCTCCAGACCTCTCCAAAATCATTCACATCATCATCTACCATTGGCATAAGCGATGTGTAACCTAGCTGGCCTTTACCATTGGGAAGCAAAAATCCCAATTCGTTAAATCCGCCGACAAATATCACCCCATTATCTGCCAAGGCTAAGCTACGTGCAGCAGAACCATTGCTAAGCCTTATCAGCCTCCATTCGTTTCCGTTAAACTCAAGCACCCCATGCGCATTACCGAAATACAAAACACCCCTTGTATCCTCAACTATGGACCAGTTTTGTGTGCCCGCGTTACTGGTTTTGGCCGAGAAGTATTTTGATGGGATTAAACCTTTTACCTGATTATAACCCGGATTGGGTACTGTAAGCAGAAGCAGTGATAGAAGAGCAGCGAAGGCGTAGCGTGGGCCAGATATCATGATGCTAGGTTTTCTCTATTTCGCCAATCTGACCAAGCAACTCCATTGCTCTCTCTTTGTGAGAACGCCCTATGGGTATCTCAAACATACCAATCTCAATAAAGGAGCAGCTGTACGCATCAATATGGTCGAGCGACACGATGTACGATTTATGTACCCGAACAAAGTTTCTGCTGGATAAAAGCTCCTCGATACTAGAAAGATTTTGTTTAGAGATAACCGTTTTGTCGCGGGTAACCACCTTTACGTAATCCTTCATCCCCTCCACAAAAAGTATATCGCGAAAATTAACCCGAACCATCCTCTTGTTTTCCTTGAGGAATATAAACTCATCGGAGGGGGAAATAACCGGGGTCGACCTATTAGAGATAATTTCAGAAATTTTACTCACCGACCGGATTAAGCGCGTTAAGCTAATGGGCTTGAGCAGGTAGTCAACCACATCAAGCTCGTAACCCTCCAGGGCGTAGTTTTTGTTTGCCGATGTAATTATCACCAAAGGAGGGTCCACAAGGCTTTTCAACAAATCAATTCCAGAAAGATTTGGCATCTCAATGTCAAGAAACAGGAAATCGATCTGATTCTCGTTCAAAAAATCAACAACTGTAAAAGGATCATTGAACGTGGCCACCACCTCGATATTGGGTATACGGCAAAGATATCCTTGAAGTATGTCGATGGATAGCGATTCATCATCAACAATTGCGCATCGTAACCTCATATGTGTACAGCTAAAAAACGTGTTACATATCGCTCGAAATATAGCCAACTTTAATTAATTCCACCTGAATAATATCACGAAAAAAATCAATTAAAACAAATATCCAACACACACCCCGCCTTTGGTGGGTAGATACTTGTCGTTGGTCGAAAATATGCATTCTGCTATCTTCTATTATCTATATTGCCCACAATTACAAAACCATATTTTTTTACTAACCAACAACCATAAACTAAACCATTAACTAAAAAACATTTACGTATGAAAAGACTTCTATTCCTTTTTTCGATTGTGCTAATGTCCTCGCTTACTTTTGCACAAGGTCCTGTGGTTAAAGGCGAAAGACCGCCCATTGATTTGAACAATGTACCTGTGGAGGCATACGAGCCAGGCATGGTACAAATTAAGCTAAAGCCAACTCTTGAGAAATCTGTGCCCGATGTATTAATGACAGCAGAAAAGAGTGGATATGTTGTGACAGGAATTGGTTCGCTCGATAAGCTGAACCAAACGTACGGGGCTTCGGTATACAAGCCATTACTCCACGGGATGTACGAAGTGTCTCCAAAATCGGCAGAATTCAGAGAGCGCCATAAGGCATGGGGATTTCACCTATGGTTTGTAGTGGAGGTTGACTCTAAAGCCGATGTGAAAGAGATGGTAAAAGAGTACTCCAAGCTAGACGAGGTTGAAATTGCAGAACCCGTTTACAAGAAGCGCCTTATTAGCAATGTGGTTCCTGATGATAAGAATAACGATCGTGAGGAGGAGGCTACCAAAGAAACGAAATGGACACCCAATGACCCTCGTTACAACGAGCAGTGGCACTACCACAATACAGGTCAGCAAGGTGGTACTGTTGATAAGGATATCGACCTACCCGAAGCATGGGATATTGAGCGCGGTTTATCAAGTGTAATAGTTGCCGTGGTTGATGGAGGTATTCAAACCAACCACCCCGATTTAGCAGGCAGTATGTGGTCGGGCAAAGGGTACAACTTTGTAACCAACTCATCTACACTCCAAGCGCATGACCACGGTACCCACGTTGCCGGAACCGTTGCTGCCGTTAATAATAATGGAACTGGTGTTGCCGGTGTTGCTGGTGGAACAGGATCGAACGATGGTGTTCGTCTTATGTCATGCCAAGTATTCACCAACACATCTAGCGGAGGATTTAATCAGGCTCCCATTTATGCTGCTGATAATGGTGCTGCCATTTCGCAGAACAGCTGGGGATACACCAGTGTTAACGTGTACGATCAGGCAACACTCGATGCCATCGATTACTTCAACGCCAATGGTGGTGGTAACGTGCTTAACGGTGGTATTACCATTTTTGCTGCTGGAAACGACAATAAAACTGGGAACTGGTATCCTGGTTGCTACTCGGGCGCTTTTGCTGTAGCAGCTACAAATAATAAGGATGTTAGAAGTTACTACTCAAACTATGGTGCTTGGGTTGACATTTCGGCCCCAGGTGGAGAGCAAAGCTCTTCTACCGATCCTAAAGGGGTACTAAGCACCCTAACCAATAACAACTACGGTTTCTACCAAGGAACATCTATGGCTTGTCCACACGTTTCCGGTGTTGCTGCTCTTCTTGTTTCAAATGCAGTTAGAAACGGTGTTATTCTCACCAACACCCAGGTGGCTAGCCTATTAAAAAACAATGTAGATAACCACTACGCACTTAACCCCAGCTATACTGGAATGCTTGGTTCGGGTAGGCTTAATGCCCAAAAAGCGCTGGTCGCTCTACAGGGAATGTTCACCACCAACCCTCCCTCAACACCAACTGGATTAAACTCTAGCAATGTCACCAGCAGCAGCGCAACCCTATCGTGGAGCGCCACAAGTGGAGCCACATCATACGATGTTCAAATCCGTCCTCAGGGTGGTAGCTGGAATACATACACAGTTACATCTAACAGCTACAACGCTAGCAACCTGGCTTCGAGCACTACCTACGAGTGGCAGGTTAGGGCAAAGAATAGCGCAGGTACTAGCAGCTACTCAAGCATTGCTTCGTTCACTACTCAGCAATATGTAGCATCATACTGCACATCCAAAGGAAATAACTCATCGTACGAGTGGATATCGAAAGTTGTTGTTGGTTCGTTTACCAACACATCAGGTGCTGCAGGTTATACCGACTTTACCTCTAAGGAAATAACCCTTGAGGCAGGTAAAGCCTATAGCATAAGCCTTACCCCAGGTTTTGCTAGCAGCACATACAACGAGTACTGGAAAATTTGGATCGACCTGAATGGAAACGCAACCTTTGATGCTGCGGACCTTATGTTTGATGCAGGCTCGTTGAGCAAAACTACTGTTACCGGAACCATCACAATTCCTGCAGGAACTGCTCCAAGAACCACCCGCATGAGGGTGAGCATGAAGTACAATGCAGCGCAAACGGCTTGCGAAACCTTTAGCTATGGCGAGGTTGAGGATTACACGGTTAAGATTGTTGCCGCACAAGCAAATCCGCCTGCAACACCAACAGGCCTAACCGCTTCGAACATCACCACATCGAGCGCAAGCCTTAGCTGGAATGCTTCAACTGGTGCTACCTCATACGATGTACAGCTCCGCCAGCAGGGTGGCAGCTGGAGTACTTCCAATGTTACCACAACCACTGCAAATGCAACAGGCTTAACAGCAGGCACAACGTACGAGTGGCAGGTAAGGGCTAATAACCAGAATGGTAGCAGCGCATACTCGGCCATATCATCGTTCACTACTCAGAGCACCTCGCTAACCTACTGCACTAGCAAGGGTAACAATGCAAACTACGAGTGGATTCAACGGGTACAATTTGCAGAGGTAAACAATACCTCAGGCAAAAACGGTGGCTATGCCGACTTTACCAGCATGACGGCAACCGTAGCCCGTGGCGAAACATTGCCAATATACATCCAAGCAGGATTTAGCGGTAGCAGCTATACCGAGTACTGGTCTATCTGGATTGACTTTAATCAGAATGGTACCTTTGATTCCGATGAGCGTGTTGTTTATGGTTCTTCATCGAGCAGCAACCTTCTCTCGGCCAGCGTAACAATACCTACTGGTGCAGCTCTTGGCACAACCCGTATGAGGGTTAGCATGAAGTACAATGCAGCGCAAACCGCTTGCGAAACCTTTAGCTATGGCGAGGTTGAGGATTACACGGTTAATGTGGTGCAAACAAAAACTTCGACCCTAACTACCGAGCCTTTTGCTGATGACCTTGGGGTGGAAACCAACGAGATTTACACGGTTTACCCCAACCCAGCTAGCGATATGATTACAGTTAGCCTCAACGGCATAAGGGGTGACGTTTCGCTTAAGATCTACGATGTTCAGGGTAGATTAGTTAAGGATGAATTCCTTTACAACCTCGACACTCAGATTGATGTAAGCGATCTTGCCAAAGGGGTTTACATTATCTCTGTAGATGAAGAGAAAATGCCAATCAACAAACGATTTGTTAAAATGTAGGTGTTTAGAAATAGAGTAATAGGGAAAGAGGCACTTTTACGTGCCTCTTTTTTACTAATTGCTAGCGTCGTTTTAGAATGTGAATTTTGATGCTACGAGAACTCGATTGTTCAATGTTCTCTCAATATCTAGTGGCACGGCAAACTCAGTGAATGATGCTCCATAATCGGCTGTATTGTATAGATACTCAACAGCGAAGCTAAGCTTTTTATGGGTATACGAAATTCGGGGAGAAATACGTAAACCACTTGCCAAATTGGCTGCTCGTGCATACCAAATGGGGCCATTAACATCAACTCTTTCCTTGGCTCCCAACGACCCCATTGAACCAGCAAAAAGACCAGCATCCCAGTGCTCGTTAAAGGAATAAATAGCCTCTAGCCAACCAGCATAGGTTCTTAAATTGGCATAGCCATAATTAGTCGTATTCCCTGCATCGTCCAAGAGGCGACCATAACCACCAATCATTACAAAATGGGTCATATTCTCACCATACGACATCTTAGCCTGTAGGGTAAGGTTAGATAGCTTAACTCTTCCAAACCATTGGAGATTGTATGCACCTAAAAGTTCGGGGCTATAGTATCGAATTCCGCCAGCCGCCTCCTCCAAGGGTTGTAGCCACATATAACCTAAGGTAACCCCTGTTGTGAAGTTGGGTCTATTACCAAAATGCAGCTGAAGCTGCATGTCGGGCAAACCTGAATTACGCTGTGCTGCCTCGGGGCCAATGCACGAGTGATAACCATGCGCAAGGGCTGCAACAACAACCTTCACGCTTTGTACCGGTAAATAGTCGATGCGAACCTGTGGTGACCTGTTCAGCGGGTTAAAGGGTGCCGCAGCACCAAAAGAAACAACCTTTGGGAAAAGCTCAGGAGTAAACATTGGGTGCCAATACTGACCAAGGGTCAAACTCACCTTCTCCCATTGCAGCTTCATAAGCGCATGCCTTACCCTAAGGTGGTGCTTGTATGCTTCGGCTGTAGCAAAGAAATCGGTTTCAACCATCCCCGTGAGCTTGGCATTAAGTACATCTGGGCCAGCAATTCTAACCCCTAACCGCGATTGCAACGATAACATCTCGAGCTGCGAGTTAGCGTTAATCAAATTGCCCGTTTCTGGATGATAAGCGGGTGCTGCTGGGTACAGATACAACTCTCCATCGCGAGTAAACACTGAACGGTGCGTATCGAAGATCACCTCGTGCGAAACGTACCCGTAAAAATCGTATGTTATTTTATCCTTATCGTCCGTCTCTTGAGCTTCTGCTGATTTTACAAAACCGATACCATTGGCAACTAGCACTAGGACCAGAAGCCAACCACATTTAGCTTTTAGCATTTGGTGAAAGATTAAAAATCAATAAAAAACTATATCCTAAGCTTTGGGTATATTCCCCAGCACATCAACCAACAATTTCCAAAACTTATCGGTTGTTTCAATATCGAGACGCTCATCGGGAGAGTGAGCACCCTTAATGGTTGGACCAAAGGATATCATATCAAGATTTGGGTATTTTTCGAGGAAGAGACCGCACTCTAACCCGGCATGAATTGCCCTAACCACAGGTTCGGCCCCGAACAACTTTTGGTAGGAGCTCTTGGTTATCGACAGAATCGTTGAATTTGTGTTTGGAGTCCAGCCAGGATACCCACTGGTATGAACCACATTGGCATTGGCTAGGCGGAAAACGCTTTGCACCATATTGCCCACATCAACCTTCGATGAGCTTGTGGAGCTCCGCTGGCTGGTGGTAACCAAGATTTGGTTATCCTGAATAAACTTGATTGAGGCCAGGTTAGTTGATGTTTCCACAAGCCCTGGAATGGAGTGACTCATGGCAATAACCCCATGTGGGCATGCGTAGAGTGAGTTTAAGAGATCGAATTGCGTTGGCTCATCGATAACCCACTGGGGCATTTCGGTCTCCTTTATCTCAATCTTTAGGTTTGGCTCAACGGCACTTAGCTCGCCAAAAATATCGTTTTTGTACTGGTCGTAAAACTCCATCATATTCTCCTCATCATCCTTATGGATTAAGAAGGTAGCAAAAGCTTCTCGTGGAATAGCATTACGCAGATTACCGCCCTCTAGCTCAGAGATGCGCAGGTCGTACTTATTTGACCCTTTCCAGAGAAACCTATTGATTATCTTGATTGAGTTCCCCAAACCTTTATCGATATCATCGCCACTGTGACCACCCTTAAGGCCAGTTATGGATAAACGGAATGGTTTAAAATCGCTAGGGACCTTCTCCGTATCGTAGGCAAAAGTAATCTCGGTATCCATTCCGCCTGCGCAACCTATAAAAAGTTCTCCCTCATCCTCAGAATCGAGGTTGAGCAGAATCTTTGATTTAATAAAATCGGGCTGTATCTCAAAAGCTCCTGTCAAACCAGTCTCCTCATCCACCGTGAAAAGGCACTCGAGCGGCCCGTGCGGCACATCCTTAGAAGCAAGTAGCGCGAGCTGTGCAGCCATACCTATTCCATCGTCAGCACCCAGGGTTGTTCCCTTTGCCCTAACCCATGTACCATCAACATATGCATTAATTGGATCGGAATTGAAATCATGGGTAACATCACTATTCTTCTCGCAAACCATATCCATATGGCTTTGCAGCACCACTGATATTCTGTTCTCCATTCCCTTAGTGGCAGGCTTGCGAATAATTATATTACCCGCCTCATCCTGTAGTGTCTCTAATTTGTGCTCCTTACCAAACTTGATAAGGTATTCTATAATTTTCTCCTCTTTTTTAGAGGGACGAGGGATCTGAAGGATCTCTGCAAAGTATTTCCAAATATCAGCAGGAGTAAGTTTTTCTATTCCGTTCATAACTTTACTAATTTAAATTGTTCCTGTAAACTTATCGCATTATATGAGTTCATGCAAATATTACATTAATTTTTAAAACACAATACCATTATGCTCCTTATTACCTTATGCCATGAAAACCGCTTTTAACAAAGCGTATCACAACTTGCCCACCCTGAAAAAATCTATAAAAGCATCTTTTAGAACATATAATTCAGGCATCGGCAGCTTATCATTTGATAATATTAACGATATGTTGCAGCAATTACGCTTGTGAACCATTGCTTAGGCTGAGGTATGTAAAGCTATGCACAGGTACCATTATTTATCGCTGTATGTGTGGCGGTTAGCAATAATATGGTGTAATCATTTTGAGTTTACAACCTTTTGTTATTATTTTGCCACAGCATTTTTGATATTTTATAGAAAACCAATTGCATGCTGCTGATGCCTGCAAAAAAATCTTATAATGATTGAACAAGCAGAACTTAAGCACTTGCTCTATATTGCAATCAATGCAGCAGTAAGGGCAGGTGCATTAATAATGCAGGTGTATAACTCCGATGATTTTCAGGTAAATCTCAAATCGGACGCCACCCCGCTAACACTAGCCGACAGATTGGCCAACGACGAGATAGTAAAAGCATTAATGAAAACCCGGATCCCCGTTCTTAGCGAGGAGGGTCGGAATCTACTTTACGAAGAACGTAAAGGGTGGGAGTACTTTTGGCTAGTTGATCCTCTTGACGGAACCAAGGAGTTCATAAAGCGCAATGGCGAGTTTACCGTAAACATCGCGCTAGTGTTTCAAGGCTACCCTATTCTTGGCGTTGTATACGTTCCTGTGCTAAACCAGCTGTACTTCTCGCTGAGTGGGCTTGGATCCTTCAGAGTAAATTCAATTTCGACCCCTATCGAGGGGCAAGAGCAAATTGATTCCTTTATCACGAATTCGGAAAAGTTGCCCCTAACTTCGAGTGGAAGTACTTACGTTGTTGTAGCCAGCCGATCCCACCCTACACCCGAAACCCAAGCGTTTATAGATAAAGTGTTGAAAGAGAAGGGCAATGTGGAGATAATCTCCAGGGGGTCATCGCTCAAAATTTGCATGGTGGCAGAGGGTTTTGCCAATATATACCCTCGATTTGGAACCACCACCGAGTGGGATACAGCTGCTGGGCAGGCAGTAGCTGAAGGAGCAGGTTGCCTTGTGCTGTCGCTTGACGATGGGAAAAGGCTAGCTTACAACAAGGAGAATATAGAAAACCCTTGGTTTGTTGTAAAGCGCGAATAATACTTTTAAAGTGATCCAAAAAAAGGCAGCATATCGAATCGATGTGCTGCCTTTTTTTGAGGATAACCTCAAGGGGACTATAGCTTAAGCTTACGCTCTATATCCTCAATCTGGTTTTTAAACCGCTTATCGGTATCAATTAAATTGTTAACCGTTTTGCACGCATGGAGCACCGTGGCATGATCCTTCCCGCCTATCAAACTCCCAATTGTTGAAAGCGAGCTTTTGGTAAGGCTCTTGGAGAAGTACATCGCAATTTGCCTTGCCTGCACAATTTCGCGCTTTCGCGTTTTGGTATGCAGCACATCACTAGGTAGGCCAAAGTATTCGCTTACAATCTTTTGAATATAATCGATGGAGATTTCCCGTTTGGTGTTCTTAACCAGCTTGTCAATCATTTCAGAAGCCAACTCAATGGTTATCTCCTTACGGTTAAGAGTCGATTGAGCGAGCAACGAGATGAGGGCTCCTTCCAGCTCACGAATATTATTGGTTATATTGGTAGCGATGTACTCAACTACCTCGTCGGATAATTCAATCCCATCCTTGTAAATCTTCTGCCGAAGTATTGCCACCCGGGTTTCAAAATCGGGCGATTGCAAATCGGCGGAAAGGCCCCACTTGAATCGCGACAATAGGCGCTGCTCAAGTCCTTGCAACTCTACAGGTGGTTTATCGGATGTAAGGATAATTTGCTTCCCCGCCTGGTGTAGGTGGTTAAAGATGTGGAAAAAGGTATCCTGGGTCTTCTCCTTGCCAGCAAACTCATGCACATCATCAATAATCAGCACGTCAATCATTTGGTAAAAGTGCACAAAGTCGTTGGTATTGTTGTTGCGAACCGCCTCTACATATTGAGTTTGAAACTTCACTGCGTTAACGTACAGCACCACCTTCTCTGGAGATTTTTCCTTTACCCGGATACCTATGGCTTGCGCTAAATGGGTTTTTCCCAAGCCCGAATTACCGTAGATAAGCAAGGGATTAAAAGCTGTTTTACCAGGAGCATTAGCTACAGCCATACCAGCTGAGCGGGCTAACCTGTTACATTCTCCCTCAACGTAGTTAACGAAGGTATTATCGGGGTTAAGCTGCGGGTCTATATGTAGCTTTTTGATACCTGGAATTACAAAGGGGTTTTTGATTTTGTAATCGCCATTGGTTGAGTGCTGCATCGAAACGGGCTTATTTCGGAGCTCCGTTTTGTTCTGTGTTGGGAACACAACTGTAACTGGCTTGCTAGACAAAGCGCTGTGGTTCTCCATTACAACGTTGTACTCTAGTTTGGCTCCCTGACCCAATTCCTTTCTAAGGGTTTTCCTAAGGATGTCGATAAATTGCTCCTCTAGATACTCGTAAAAGAAGGGGCTAGGCACTTGTATGGTTAAAATATTATCCTCAAGTTTTAACGGTACAATGGGCTCAAACCACGTCTTGAAACTAACTGGAGGAACATTATCCTTTATGATTTTCAGACAATTACCCCAGGCTTCTTGGTAATCAACAACCTTCACAATGCTTACAATTTATAGGTTTAAACTTTTGGTTAATCAATGACGGGAGAACAAAGTTGTGGAAAAAATACTGAAAAAAAAACAAAAAATAAGTTGCTTTTGTCAAACCTCATTTAAACATTTATATATCATGCAAATATTTTTTTTATTTTTTCACAAAAATACCTTTTTAGTTGAATATCAGGATATTACGCTGTTGATAACTATAAAAAGTTGGAACTTAAAACATTGCATAGCACACCTTAAGCAATAGCTAAAAGGAGCTGGGTGACCTAAATATGCAAAGTAGCTGTGCTTTAGCCTTGTAAGGTCAACGCGCTGTAAGATTGGCAGTTACAAAAAAGGGGCGCTTAATCCTTAGATTCGACATATCGACTTCGGCTAAAATCGAAAAGTGAAAAGTTGATATAACGTTTGGGGTTAACTTTCATATCGTACAGGAGCAATTCTAAATTCTTTGCTGATTGCTCCAAATTAAGGTATAGGGTATCGCTATGCATTAACGCTCCCATTGAACCCTCGCCCGCATTAATTTTTGTAATCAACTGATTAACTGCCATTAACGCTGAGTCGACTTGAGCCAATATCTGGTTAAGGTTTGCCTTAGCTAGGGTATCGCTGATTGCTGCTAAGTTGTTAATAACTGTGTCAACACCCGATGCATTACCTTTTAGGCTATGGGTTAACTCGTTCAAATTGCTAAGAATCATCCTAAGGTCACTAGCATCTGAGGTAAGCAGCACATCGAGCGATTTAGAAGCGCCATCGATATTCTCCAGCGAATTGCTCAGCGATGTAAAGCTACGGCTAATACTCTCTTGGTTCTGAGGATTTAGCACCTGATCGATAGCCGTTAAAACCTTTCCCAGATCATCCATTAGGCTCTCGGCCTTATCCTTGATGGGTGCCATTTCGAATATCAGCTGATCGAGCAACCCCGTCTCAATCGACGCTAAAAGCGTATCGCCCTGCAAATGGTACTCTTGGTTTGGGGCAAGTTCAAGCCTTATCGCTTTCCCTCCCATTATATCGGAGCTTATAAGCTTGGCCACCGAATTTTTGGGCACAAGATATTTCTTCTCAATCAAAAGGGTTACGATTATTCTTCCGGTATGACCCTCTTCAAACTCAATGTTTTTAACTGTTCCTACTTTATAACCGCTAAGCACCACATCGTTGGTAACTTTCAAACCGTCTACCCTATTATAAACTGCATAAAAAATATTGGTACGGCTAAAAACATTCTTCCCTTTTAAAAAGTTAACGCCCCAAAAAAGGGTTGCCAAGCATACAACAGTAAACAATCCAATCTTTGCTTCACGCTTTATCTTCATGATAGTAATTGATTTATTTCGATGAAATTTTTCTAGCCTGATCAAGAGAAATTTGCTTTCCATCCTTAAAGGCTACGATAAACGCATCAGGGAAATGCTCTCGCACCTCCTGACAAAAGGTCACCGTTTCGGCGTAGGTACTTTTGCTCCCAACCAAATACTTGTAAAGTCCACCATCTGCTAGCTCCTCAACGTTATGGAGTTTATAAAATATTGGTGAGCTGGCTGGAATGGGATTGCTTGAGGCAGCTACTTGCACTTTGTAGGAAACGCCTTGCCCAATAGCAGCAGGTACGGCTCCTTGCTGCTCCCCTGCCCATTGGCTAGATACTGACACATCCGTTTGGCTCGACGAGAGGACCTGATTGAATTGATTCTCGGCGGTAAAGGTACTTCTCAACTCAACCATATTCTTATACTCCCTAAATGCTCTAAATATAGCAGAGGCAAGGTAAGCTTGCCCCTCTGAGGATATTAAATAATCCTCTTCTTTGGGGTTACTAAGGAACCCCAATTCAACCAGCACGCTGGGCATTGAGTTTTGCCAAAGCACTACAAAACCCGCTTGCTTAACACCCCTATCGTGTCTACGAGCACGCTCACGAAACTCATCCTGAATTAGACTAGCAATATTAAGGCTTTGATCAAGGAATGAGTTTTGCATAAGGTTAAATATAATGTACGATTCGGTCGAATTGGGGTCGTAACCCTCGTACTTAGACGAATAATCCTCCTCGTAGGCAATTACTGCGTTTTCGCGCATGGCAACATCAAGGTTATCCTGCGACTTGTGTAGTCCCATTACATACGTTTCGGTACCATAGGGCGCCCTGCTGGGGTTTGCGTTACAGTGTATGGATATAAACAAATCGGCCTCGCTCTCGTTGGCTATTTGGCTTCTTTTTTCTAGAGGAACAAAAACATCGGTTTTACGCGTGTAAATCACCTCAACATCGGGCAAATTCTCTTCGATGTATTTCCCCACTAGCAACGAAACATTTAAAACAATATCCTTTTCCTTCGCTTTACGGCCTATTGCTCCTGCATCACGTCCACCATGCCCAGGGTCAATCACCACCTTCCGAAGCCGGTATATCTCCTGGGAATAGCCTGCAATGGGATTAACTAAAATAGTGCCCACAACCCATACTACGGCTAGCAGGGTACACGTTACTATGTTTTTAGATTTATTTATAAGTAGCATATGCTCAAAGATTCTTTTTTTTAGTAGTTTTGAGCTCGATTTCTAAGTATTATCCCACAAAAATAGCACTAAAATTGCATTTGACAGCTACTCTTTTTTTATTTCTTTCATTTTTAGCAGCTAACTACGGTTATCCAAGCTCACTAGCTGCTAATCTCAGCAATTATTCTACGCTATCGCCCGATACTACATCTGTACTAACCGACACCCTCAGCGTAAGCTCCGAATCATTAACTCTGCCCACGGATTCATTATCTCTGCCTAAGGATTCTGCATCACTTGCTTCTGATACCCTTAAGCCAAAATCCAAATCGCCCATTGATGACCCCATATTCAAAGAGGCTAAAGACTCATTGCTATACTCCATCGACGGGAAAAAAGTATTCCTTTGGGGCGATGCCAAGGTGAAGTACCAACGCATGGAGCTTACCGCTGCGTACATAGAGTACGATATGGAAACCAGCATAGTATTTGCCGAGGGGCGCCCCGACTCCACCGGGCAAATTGTGGGCAAACCTGTTTTTAAAGAGGGTGATCAAGTGTTCAACATGGAGAGCATGCGCTACAATTTCAACACCCGAAAAGCGAAAATCTACGGAGTAATTACCGAAGAAGCCGATGGATTTTTGCATAGCCACGACACCAAGCTTATGCCCGACAAGTCAATAAATGTGATGGGCGGAAAGTACACCACGTGCGACCACGAAGACCCGCATTTCTACATCTCCATCTCAAAGGCCAAGCTCCTCCCAAACGACAAGCTGATTACCGGTCCAGCCTACCTCGTAATTGAGGATGTGCCATTCCCCCTAATCCTTCCATTTGGGTTTTTCCCCAGTAAACAGGGACGTTCATCGGGAATTGTGATGCCAGAATACGGCGAGGAGGCTCAAAGGGGCTTTTTCCTCCGGGGTGGAGGTGTGTACCTTGGACTGAGCGACTACTTTGACCTTAAAGTTACAGGCAACATCTACTCAAAAGGGTCATGGGCAACCAATTTTGTTACCTCATACCGAAAAAGGTATAGGTTCTCAGGCAGCTTTGCTTTCGATTTTTCGCAAAATGTGCTGGGAGAAAAAGGATACCCCGACTATATGAAGGACCAGTCGTACTGGCTAAGATGGAGCCACAGCCAGGATCCAAAAGCAAACCCAAACTCAACGTTTCAAGCCCGGCTAAACCTGGGGTCACCTAGCCATAACCGCTACAATGCGCAAAGCGTTGATAATTTCCTAACCAATTCCATTTCATCAAGCGTTTCGTACTCAAAGGTTTGGCCAGGAACACCGTTTAGCATGACCGCTTCGATGAATCATTCGCAGAACAACCTGGATAGTACGATAAACATAGGTTTCCCAAAGATGGCGCTAAATATGAATAGAATTTATCCATTTAAGCGTAAGAGTAACATCGGAGCTCCTGCTTGGTACGAAAAGATTGGCCTATCGTACAGCGGTAACCTCGACAACTCGGTAAACACCAGAACCGACTCCATTCTCTCACTAAGCACCTTAGAAAAGATGAGAAACGGTATGCAGCATCGCATTCCCATATCAACTTCATTCAATGTTCTTAACTACATCACGGTTAGCCCTTCGGTAAGCTACACCGAGAATTGGTACACCAAAACTATCACCAAACGGTGGGACGAGGAAGAGCAGAAAATTATTACAGAGGATGTTCTTGGCTTTAAAAGAGCCTACCAGTACAACTCATCGGTATCGGCAAGCACCAAGCTCTATGGTATGTACAACTTCCGATCAACATCGAAAGTACAAGCCATTAGGCATGTTATGACCCCCAACGTATCGCTGTCGTACAGACCCGATTTTAGCGATGCAAAGTATGGCTTTTACGAGACCGTGCAGGCCGACTCAGCCGGCACCCGCGAGCATGAATACTCAATCTTTCAGGGTGCTCTTTTTGGTAGTCCAGGCAAGGGGGAAAGTGGGGTAGTAAGTTTTGGGCTTACTAATAATGTTGAGATGAAAGTATTAAGCGACAGGGACACCACCTCAGGCACACGGAAAATTAAGCTGCTCGAGAGTTTTAACCTCAACACGGGGTATAACATGCTGGCCGACTCAATGCACTGGAGTCCGGTTTCGCTTACTGCCCGTACCACCCTTTTCGAAATGTTTAACATCAACTTATCAGGGACTCTCGATCCGTATGGTATTGATGAGCGGGGTAATAAGGTGAAAGAGTTTCAGTTTGACCTAAACCGTCAGATATTTAGGCTAACCAGCTTTAGAGCTGGGGTAAGCTTCTCGCTGAGTGGCGGCGAGGGAGGAGGATCGGGTGGTCATGGAGGCAGTCTCGATGCTCAAAGGGGCGATTTGCGGGGCGGTTTTGACGGTATGCCTCTGGGGGGCGATATGGACAACCCCCTGTTTGGCGAAAGCATAGGTACAGGTTACATCGATAGCGAATATGTTGACTTTGATGTCCCCTGGAACATCCGTTTCGACTACTCGTTCTCGTACTCAAAACAGCGGTTAGAGCCGGTTACTGCTCAAACCCTTTCATTCTCAGGTGATGTTAGCCTTACGCCCAAATGGAAGGCTGGATTCCGGTCGGGTTACGATTTCAAGGGAAAGAAGCTCACCACCACATCGCTCAACTTTTTTAGAGACCTGCATTGCTGGGAGATGAGCCTTTCGGTAGTACCCCTTGGTTACCTCAGAAGCTTCAGCTTCAAGATCAACGTAAGGTCTGGCACCCTCCGTGACCTCAAACTTTCGCGACGTCAAAGCCATTACGATAGGTAAACTAAATCATAAACAAAAAAAACAATTTGTATGAAGAAAATAATTAACACCGACAAGGCGCCTAAAGCAGTAGGTCCTTATAGCCAAGCCGTTGAAGCGGGTGGCCTGGTATTCATCTCGGGTCAAATTCCGGTTGTTCCCGAAACGGGAAAAATTATTGAAGGCGGCATTGCCGAGCAAACCGATCAGGTTCTGAAGAATATGGGTGCCATCCTATCCGAGGCAGGGCTAGGCTACGAAAATGTTGTGAAAACAACCTGCCTACTAAACGACATGGACAACTTTGTACCCATGAACGAGGTTTATGCAAAGTACTTCACTGAGAAAATGCCTGCTCGCGCAGCCTACGGGGTTGTTAAGCTCCCCCTTGGTGTGCTTGTTGAGATTGAAGCAATTGCCGTTCGCTAGCGATGGAAGCTATAACAAAAAAGCCTCGAAAAACTTCGAGGCTTTTTTATATAATCTAGCGGAAGCAATTACTCAGCAACAACTTCGAACTCAATGCTAACCTTCACCTCGCGGTGTAGCTTAACCTCTGCGGTGTAAGAACCCACTTCTTTAATTTGCTCTTCCTTGATAAGGATGTTCTTTCTGTCGATCTCAAAGCCTTTTTCCTTTAGCGACTCGGCTATCTGAATGGTGTTTACAGAACCGAATATTTTGCCAGTTGTGCTAGTCTTGGCGCCAATGGTAAGCTTTAGCCCCTCAAGTTTTTGAGCGATAGCTTCAGCATCGGCCTTAACCTTAGCCTCTTTATGGGCTCTTTGGCGAATGTTCTCAGCAAGAACCTTCTTTGCGGACTCAGTAGCAGCGGTGGCTATGCCTTGGGGAATAAGATAATTCCGAGCATATCCATCTTTCACCATGATAATATCATCTTTGTGGCCTAATGAGGCTACGTCTTGTTTTAGTATAATTTCCATCGCGTTGTTCTCCTGAGTTTATTTCAACAAATCGGTTACAAATGGCAGCAATGCCAAATGGCGTGCCCTTTTCACTGCGGTGGCAACTTTACGCTGATACTTAAGCGAGGTTCCGGTAAGGCGGCGAGGAAGAATACGACCTTGCTCGTTTAGGAACTTCTTAAGAAATTCAGGATCCTTATAGTCAATGTACTTAATACCATTCTTCTTGAAACGGCAGTACTTCTTCTTCTTGATATCAACGGTAGGGGGTGTTAGATATCTAATTTCGCTCTGATTCTGTGCCATGTTTTACTCCTCCTTCTTTTGTTGTTCAACCTTTAATCTCTTCTTCTGGGCATACTCAATGGAATGCTTGTCCATACGGAAGGTTAAGAAACGAATAACGCGCTCGTCGCGACGGTATTGAACCTCTAGCTTGTCGATAAGATCACCCGGAGCCTTAAACTCGATGAGGTAGTAAAATCCTGTGGATTTTTTCTGAATGGGGTAGGCCAATTTTTTAAGTCCCCAGTTCTCTTCGTGTACAATCTCACCGCCATTGCTGGTGATTACACCTTTGAACTTGTCAACCGCTTCCTTCATCTGGGCCTCAGACAAAACGGGAGTAGCTATGAAAACGGTTTCGTACTGATTTAACATAGTTTAAACGATTTGGTTAATGTTTATAATTAGCCCGCAAAAGTACATCTTTTTCCCCTTACCGCAAAAGTTTTCACTATTTTTTTCGCCCTCAGATGTATTTACTATACTTGTAGCCACGGATTAAGTACATATCATATCTAGCTCGATGAATAGGGGGTCAAAATATATTTGCCATTGCAAATCGGTAACACCAAACGAAGTGAAAAAAGCTATTAGAGAGAAGGGCGCTAGAACCCTAGTCGATTTACAAAACCTTACCCAAGCCTCAACTGGTTGTGGCAGATGCAGGCAGCCGGTATTGCAAGTATTAGATAAGGAGCTAGCTATTATCAACGCCAAGGGCACACAGCTCAGGCTCGATTTTTAAGCTATTGCTTGTGCAAAATATCAAGCAGCACCTTAACATCATCAGCCTTATTGGGCTGCCCCAACTTATGAAACGACATGAGTAAGCTGCCTAGGAGCTGTGATACAGCCGTGCGGTTTGTGCAGGGCAGAAAATACTCCTCCTTCGGTGTAATTTTGTTCTGAGAAAGGAACTGTTCAATATCTTTCCGTGCTAAAACCGAGCCCTGATTGAATGGGTTGATATAAAACAAAATGGCTTGCTCCACCTCGCCCCCACCAGCCGTATGGCCATATCTGTTTTTGTATGCAACAAGGAAATTTCGGGGTAGGCTTACAGGGTAAATGGGCAGCCCAAGACTTTGCGCTACCAGGGAGTAGAAAATGGATATAAGCACAGGGCCTCCCTTTTTGGTCTCGATAAGATGGTTGATAAAGTGATTCTGGGGGGCAAAAAAATTATCGGCGTTACCAGAGAACCCATACAACCCGTAAAGAATATGGTTTAACACTTTTACCTTTTCGAGGGCGGTTAGGCTCTCATTTAGTTCATGCCACACCTTTTGCTTCAGCTTTTGGATGTAGCTCTCAATAACCTCATATTCTATATCGGGAAACTGATACTGGGCCACATACACAATACCGGCAAGCAGATCGCTGCAACCAGTGGCAACCCAATCGGCTAGGTTACTTCTAGCATTGTTAAATTGGATTTTGTGAAGGATATCCTCCACACGGCTTTGCAGAATTTCGCTTTTCGATACCTCCCAAGCTTGCTCAAGCAGTGGAACCAAAGGCACACCCTCGCTCACAAGCTTACTAGAGATGGTTTTATACACCTCCTGATCGGGATCCTCCAGTAAAGAAACGAGAGCGGCAAACTCTTTGGGCCTCATTCGCTAACGGATTATCTGGTTAAACGGATAAGCGTCTGCTCTATTAGTCGTTTTATATGTGGCTTGTAATCGGACGATGCTGTCTTATTCACCCTGTTGGCTATTATTGCGCACATGGTAACCGACTTATGCCCAAGCAATAGCGATAAGCCATTGATAGCAGAGCTTTCCATCTCGAAGTTGGTGATCTTCTGACCCTTAAAATTGAAGGTTTCGATGCTATGATTCAAGCTGCTATCGGCAAGGGGCAACCTGAGCACGCGCCCCTGAGGGCCGTAAAAACCTGGGGCTGAAATGGTAATGCCTACCCTGGCCATATCCTTGAACAGGTCTATCAGCTCGGGGTTTGAGTGTACAAAGTAAGGTTTTGCACAAAGCGAATTCCAATTGGTATGCTTAACGAATGCCTCCTCCATCACTAGGTCGCTCACCTGATTTCGGCCTTTGTAAAAGTTAAGCAAGCCATCAAAACCTATAGCTGTACCTGTTAGCACAAAGGTATCCACATCAATATCTGCCTGCAGGGCGCCAGAGGTTCCCAACCTAACCAAGGTAAGCTCGCGCTTCTCGGCCTTCTCTTGCCTTGTTTGCAAATCGATATTAACTAGGGCATCCAGCTCATTAACTACAATATCAATATTGTCGGTGCCAATGCCTGTTGATACTACGCTTAGGCGCTTACCATTAAAATAACCGGTTACGGTTTTAAACTCCCTATTGGAAACGCTTAGCTCAATCTTACTGAAAAAGGAAGCAACAGTATCTACCCTTCCCGGATCGCCAACTAGCAGTATGGTATCGGCAATATCCTGAGGCCTTAAATGAAGATGAAAAATGCTGCCATTTGGGTTGATTATCAGCTCCGATGGTTCAATAATTCTCATGATGTCCTCCTATTTTAACACTGCTAAAGTATATAATTTTCGGTAACAACAAATTTTAGGAGTTAATTTTTAAACGCTAGGATACCATCTATAGCTGCATTATCAACCACTTACGTAGAAAGAGGTAAGATAGCTATTCGCACACCTCTATTCTAATCAAATATCATATCTTTGTAAGGTTAAATAAGCTGAATTAATTTTTTGAAACCCAAAAACAATATCACAATGAAAAAAAACAAGCAAATCATTATTATCATTGGGGTGGTTGCCCTAATCGTTCTGCTACTTTTCAGTAGCCGTATGTTTTACATTATCCAACCCGGCGAACGAGCTATTATCTTCAGGCCTTTTACCAGTGGACTAGACAAGGAGGATATCAAAATCCCAGGATTTTACATCATTGCGCCCTGGAACGACCTGCACGTATACGATGTGAAGGAGCAAAAAGCCGAGGAGACCATGGATGTGCTTGATAAGAACGGCCTTAAGGTAATTATTGACATCTCCGTTAGGTTTAACCCTATTTACGATAAGATTGGTTACCTCCACGAGGTTTTTGGCAAGTACTACATAAACCAGCTGGTTATTCCGGAGGTTCGCTCATCGGTAAGGCAGGTTGCAGGCCGTTTCACAGCCGAGGAGATCTACTCGACCAAACGTAGCGAGGTGGAGCAAACCATCATTGAGGAGACGAACAGGATTTTAAGCAACAACTATATTGACATGAGGGCGTTGCTTATTAGGAGCATAAATCTACCGGCCCAGATTCAACAAGCCATTGAGAGCAAGCTAACCCAAGAGCAAGAGTTTTTAGCGTATCAGTTTAAGCTTGAAAGGGAAAAAAGCGAAGCGGAACGTAGGCGCATTGCTGCCGAGGGTGAATCGCGTGCTAACCAGATTATCAACAACAGCTTAACAACCAACCTGCTTAAGATGAGGGGGATTGAAGCCACTGCAGCACTTGCAAACTCGCCCAATACCAAAGTTATTGTTGTGGGTAGCGGAAATGATGGGCTACCAATTATTCTTGGCGGTAACTAAACTGAAGCTTTATGATTCAAAGGATTCAAACCGTATTCCTGATTATTGCTACCGTACTTATGGTGTTTGTAGTTTTTATGCCTATTGCACAGGTTATTGCACCAGACGATAAGGTGTACGAGCTGGGGTTCAAAGGCCTTTTAGGTTCCGATGGGGCTTTCCCCACCTTTAGCTCTGTGCCCTTATCTATTCTTATAGCAATTTGCCTGGGCCTGTGCGTAACGATCATCCTCCTGTTTAAACGAAGGATGATCCAAATACGGTTAAGCGTGATAAATATTGTTTTACTCCTTGGACTCCAAGGGTTGATGTATTACTACGTAAGGGCGGCTCAGGTGGCCACTGATGGAGTAGCATCGTACACCTTGCTTTTCATCTTTCCATTGGCAACGGCTGTTTTGGTTTTTCTTGCCCTTAGAGCCATTGCCCGTGATGAGGCCCTTGTTCGCAGCCTCGATAGGCTTAGATAATTCTTATTAAAAGAGACAAACCCGAGCTTAGCTCGGGTTTTCTGTTTAATACTTACAGGTAAACCATATGCTCCTGATCGGTAATCTTTTCGCAGTAGTGACACTTTAGTGCTACTGTTTGCTTGTCGATTACGCTAAACTTGGTCTTCACTGCCTCAGCATTTGTTATGCACTTTGGGTTCACACACTTAACAATCCCCTCGATGCTATCAGGAACTTCAACAACCTGCTTCTCCACCACATTGAAGTCCTTAATAATATTTAGCTTGGCATGGGGAGCTACAAGGGCAATTCGATTTATCTCTTCGCGCTCAAAAAACTTATTGGCCACCTTAATAATTGCCTTACGGCCTAGCCTATGGCTCTCCATATTGGTCCCAAAGGTTATCAGGTTATCGATTTTCTCCAACCCGAGTATGGTGATTACCTTGAATAGGTTTTGAGCAGGAATATGATCGATTACAGTACCATTCTCTATAGCGCTTACGCTTAATTTCATCTCTTTCATCGTATGCAATTTTATCGATTATTATAAACCAAGTATCTGTGCCATTATGGCCATACGGGTATACACTCCGTTGAGTGCCTGAGGGAAGTAATACGCCTTGGGGCTGGAATCAACATCAGCATGAATCTCGTTTACCCTTGGAAGTGGGTGCAGCACACGCATATTGGGCTTGGTATTCTCAAGCATTTTGGTCCTAAGCACATATACATTTTTAACCTTCTCGTACTCCAATGGATCGGAAAAGCGCTCACGCTGCACGCGGGTCATATAAATAATGTCGGCCCTGTCGAGGTTTACGTTCAAATCGGTTTGCTCGTAATACTTTAACCCTTGGCTATCCAAGAACATTTTATACTCGTTGGGCATCTTAAGCTCATTGGGCGAAACAAAGGTAAAGGTTGCCCCAAACTGACTCATAGCCATCATCAACGAGTGCACGGTGCGGCCATACTTTAGATCGCCCACTAAAAAGATGTTGAGGTCCTGTAGTGTCCCCTGGGTTTTACGAATAGAGTACAAGTCGAGCAGCGTTTGGGTGGGATGCTGGTTTGCTCCGTCGCCAGCGTTGATAATGGGAACGGGCGACACCTCGCTGGCATAGCGGGCGCTGCCCTCAACGGGATGACGCATTACGATTAAATCGGAGTAGTTGGCCACCGTAAGGATGGTATCCTTAAGGCTCTCGCCCTTTGACACGGATGTGTTTGCTGCCTCCGAGAAACCAATTACTCGGCCCCCCAAACGGCTAACGGCACTCTCAAAGCTCAAACGGGTACGAGTAGAGGGCTCGAAGAAAAGGGTGGCAACCACTGTTTTACCGAGTATATCCTGAATAGGATTTTTCTCAAATTCCTCAGCCAAATCGAGGATCTTAATGATCTCGTCCTTGCTTAGGTCATTAATTGCTACCAAGCTTTTGTTTTTCATCATCGTTCAAGTTTTATAGTTATTGTATAGGTTAAAAAATTATCAAAAAAAAGCCTCGTTACTAAACGAGGCGAAAATGACTAATCAGTTCTTAAGTACTCTGCAACGGCCGAGTCAATCTTGTCAATTTTATCAAGCACTAACGATTTTTTTCCCTGCCGAACGGCAACCGTAACCTCGCAGCTAGTGTCGAACCGTTGTGAAATGACTGGCAGATCCTCCTCTTTTATCAACCGCATCACCTCGTTGGTGGCAGGATAAGCAAATGTTATGCTGTAAATATCGTTCACGGTACGTTCTACGATCTCATTGGCATCGAGGGCTTCGGATGCTGCCGTTTTGTATGCGCTAATAAGTCCCGAAACGCCCAGCTTGGTGCCACCAAAATACCTAATTACAACCACCAGCACATTGGTAAGGTCACGGCTTAATATCTGACCATGAATTGGCTTTCCCGCGGTACTTGAGGGTTCGCCATCGTCGTTTGCCCGCCAGCTCTGTCCATCGAACCCAATAACATACGCATAGCAATGGTGGCGGGCATCGTGGTACTGCTTTCGGAGCTCGGCAAGAACCTCCTTCACCTCTTCCTCTGTGGACACGGGATATGCCAAGGCAATAAATTTGCTACCCTTCTCCTTGTAGAGTCCCTCTGATCGTTGTGCTATGGTTTTGTATGTATCCTTCTGCTCCATACTAATGTTAACTCATGGCCAGCACCGCTATGGACACACCCGAGAGGGCAATCCCTAGCCAGTTGATCCTCAATGGACGTTCTTTGTAGGCCAAAAACCCAATGATCACGCTTAACGCAACTATTCCAATATTATTTATCCCAAAAACTACCGAACCCATTGCCTGCCTACCAGTATTAATATCGATATGATTTAAGGCACGCAGCAGGAAGTATATTGATCCAAAATTTGCAATCCCTAGCAATGCTCCAAGTACCCAAGTTTTAGCCTTGATAATGCTTTTTAGTGCGGGCTTATTAAAAGGGAGGATTAGCAAACCTACAACCAAGGCATTAGCAAATACAATGGTTGAAAATGTGGAGGCTAACTCGCCCGTAATGTAAGCCGACTGAGCATATTTTACAAAGGAATCGACCACTCCCATACCTACAAAGAGGAAGGCTGGTAGCAGAACCGCTCGAGAGGTAAAAACTCTTCCGTTTTTCTTGTATACAGTAAAGAGAACCGATAAAAGGGCTAAAGCAATCCCTAGCATTTTGAGTAGTGAAAGTGAGTCGTTAGCATCGTACCAAATGGAAAAGGCAATGGGAAAAACCACCGACATTTTAACTGCAACAGTGGTAACAGTAACACCCGCCTTTTGGGTGCTTTTGGCAATAACGTAAAACATTATAATGAACATAACCCCCACCAGTAAGGCTATTGGCGTCCACTTCTGCGTAAAAACATCAAGGGTAAAGGGGTTGCTATTGCTCAAAAAAAAACCTGCTAGGCAGGCTACAAAATAGTTAATCACTATGGCGCTAAATGTGAAAACCCGATAACGATCAACTAGCTTAAAAACAACATAAATTGCTGCTGAGGAGAGAATACTTAGTAATAAAAATATCATTCCTTAAAGTTTGGGTAAAATTAGCATATTTTTTTTTCTCAACAATCGAAAAAATGTATGTCAAGTACTATCTTTTAAAAAAGTTATCAACACGCTGCATTGCACAGAAACCCCAAAGCAGGTTGTACTAATAGGCAATTCATTCTGAATCTCGTAAACTTAAACCGATAAATAGTCTGTCAATAAATATATATGATTGTCCGCTATGATAACTAAAGCCTTAGCATTATTGCGAAAACCTCGTAATTTGAGGATTAAAGCAATCTATTTAAAAAGGGATTGCTTCGGAAAGTACCCTCGCAATGACGTTACGCTTTTAATTTAGCCTTTAGATGTGTTTACGGATAAGCATTTAAATATATTTGATAAATTTGTGACTTAACTACAGACCTTTGCATATCATAAATTAAAAGAACAACCCGTGACCCGGACTGCTTTTTGGTTTCTTTTTATGTTTACAACGTCTGCCTTCGGCCAGGGCATTTGTGAACATCCGGACGATCCTCAGTATTATCTTGTGAACTACAGAATGTTGGCTAATGTTGCCCAACAAAACAAATCGCTGGAAGAGATTGATGAAGAAATTGCTTTAGCAAAGGAGAGCAAAACCATCAGCAGGCTCCACAACGCGCTGCTGAACAAGGGGAAATATTTCATTGGCACCAATCAGCTCGACGAAGCGCTAATAGCTATAAATACAGCATATGTGCACTCACTTGAACAAGGGTTAGAGCATCAAATACTCGAGTCCACTACCCTCCTGTCTAAAATTCATCTGGCTAAAGATTTAAGAATCGAATCGCTTGAGTACCTTCACCAAGGGCTTTCGCTAAGTAAGCAGCTTAAGGATAGCGCAAGTATAAGTTGGTATCTCCCCGTAATTGTTCAAGCTGAACTTGAAACGGGTAATATTGGTCGGGCCATGGAATACGCCCTTATGTCCAAATCGTACTTTGAACAAACCCATGATACTTTAAGCCTTATATACTCACTACTTCAGCTTAGCGCCATACATAACCAGCTAGGGAATATCACCTCTTCGCAGGAATGTATCGATAAGAGTGAATCCCTTTTATCCTCAGCCCGCAACAACGTATACAGCTATGCAGAAGCCCATATTTACATGGCGCAGGCCGATCTTCATATCGTTAATAACAAGCTAGATGATGCTGAACTGTATTGCCAAAGGGCTCTTGAAATATTGAATAGTATGGATAAGCTCAAAGCGCTTAGGGTTGAATCTAAAGTAGCAGAGATACTATGTAAAAAGCGGAGGTATAGCCAAGGCGAAAATCTTTTAAAGCGCATTTTACCACAACAAAGTGATATTGGTGATTTCACCGGCCAAGCATACGGATACCTTTGCTTGGCTAATCTTCAAAAAGAGAAAGGTAGATATACTGAATCGATGCTCAACTACAGGCAATGCTTACGTATTGCAAACCTAGCTGGCCTAACCGATTTAGTACGCCATGCTTACAAGGGGTTATCGCAGGTTAATAGTATTGTGGGCGATATTGCAAGTGCTTATACTAACCTTAGCCACTATACTCGAATTACCGATAGCCTTTTTAATGCACAAAAAATTAGCGAGGCCAACAAGCTTGAAGAAAACGATACCCACCGACAGCACCTGGAACTTTTGCAGCTAAAAAACATGGAGCTTGAGAATAGTAAAGAGAGGATCAATAGGCAAAAAAGAGGGCAAACCTTTCTTGTAATTACCATTGGACTTTTTATCGCCATAATAATTCTTTCCGTTAGGGAATACATGCACAAGAGGAATGCCAATGAGCTTTTAATTGCTCAAAAGAATGTGATTGAAAAGCAAAAGAAACTTGCCGATAGGAGAACAAAGCATCTTACCGAGAGCTTGAACTATGCCCAACGTATGCAAAAGGCCATACTGATGAGCTCTCAATCGCTCCAAAATATATTTCCAGAATCGTTCACCCTTCTTATTCCGAAGGATATAGTAAGCGGCGATTTCTACTGGATTCAGCAAAAGGACGATAGTATACTTTTTGCCCTAGCCGACTGCACAGGACACGGCGTACCCGGTGCGCTAATGAGCGTGATTGGAGCCTATAGCCTCAATAAGGTTGTTAATGACCAGCAGATTAATAGCCCTGGGGATGTGCTGCAGCATGTGAATAGCCTTTTCGAGGAGCATCTAAAGCAGCAAGACCCCAACGAAATATTTGATGGAATGGACATTGCCCTGTGTAGTTACAACCCAAAGGTAAGGGAACTAAAATATTCGGGCGCTAACCTACCCATTCATATCTGCCGAGCCAACGAGCTAGCCCAACCAACAAGTACAATTATTGCTAAAGGCAAAACTCATTCTTTATATAGCGTCAGGCCCACCAAACAGCCTATTGGGTCGTTTTTCGAGAATAAAGCATTTAAAAATCATAGCATCTCGCTTATGGAAGGTGATACAATCTACCTCTTTACCGATGGTTTTTCCGATCAGTTTGGGGGACCCGAGGGGCGAAAGTTTAAATCCTTACAGCTTTACAAGCTAATATTAAGCATAACACACCTTTCGCTTGATGAGCAAAAAGCAACGCTTGAAAAAACATTTTCGAGTTGGAAAGGCAACCTAACACAGGTAGATGATGTAGGTTTTCTGGGCATTAGAGTTTAAACAGATAACTAAAACCGCTTATTAATTACAAGTAGGTAATCGACCATAAGCAGGAATATCAGAAGGAAATCGGCCTCTTGCCATCCTGCTCCATTTAAGGCTATGGTAATGATCATGAGTACCATCACAATTCCGCGATACAATTTAATAGAAGAGTGATCCTCCTTTCGACTCTTGACTACAGCTAAAAGCCTGTAAATAAGGAATGGCACAAATGCCAAGTGGAATAGTACATTGCCTGTGGAGTAAGCAAAAAATCTTACAATCCCCGCTAGCACAACCAATCCAGCGGTATACTCTATAACTTTTCGCTCCGAAATTTTTTTCTGTCCCATATCAGCAGGTAATAGTGCACAAAAATATATGGAAAAACCTTAACATGCTATTTTTATTAAATTTGGTTCAAATGTTTATGATTTCTAAAAAATGCATTATATTTGCATCGGTGTTTAACCACCCATCCCTTGCAAAAGGTTTGTTTATAAAGAAGAGCGGAGAGAACAGGCTCATTGATGCTCTAGCAACCTCAGCCATACAGGCAGAAAGGTGCTAAAACCTGCCCGAGAGGGAGTTATAAATTAAAAACCAGAAATGAACACACAAACTTTCACACATCAGTTTTACGCCTTGTCCAATGCTGGACTAATTATTTCGTATATCCAACATAGGTTTTCATTCCTCTGTAGCAGTCAGAAAGGGTCCGCATGCTCCATGCGCGGCCAGCGCAGCTGGTAACCCTTTTGCCCCTTACTATTTACACTTAGTGGGTTTATCTCTATGCAATCCAAGGGATTGCAGGGGGCAACATATACATACTACACTGTTCATTCATCATTCTATATTATACATTTATCATTTTACATTTATAAGATGAGTACACAACATTACAAACACTACGAAACCCTCCAAATACATGCTGGTTATAATACCGACCCCACTACCCTATCGCAAACCGTACCGCTAAACCTAACCACAGCATATAGGTTTAAGGATAGTGCACATGCGCAACGACTTTTTGCACTGGAGGAGCAGGGCAACATATACAGCCGCCTAACCAACCCCACCACCGAGGTGCTAGAAAAACGAATCACAGCCCTCGAGAATGGGCTGGCCTCGCTAGTAGTATCATCGGGGCATGCAGCACAGCTAATAGCCTTCACAACCATACTCTCGCAAGGCGATTCGCTGGTGGCTTCGCCATACCTTTACGGTGGCACTTTTAACCAGCTAAAGGTTTACCTGAAAAACTTTGGCATAACCACTCGCTTTGCCAAAAGCGAAAAGACAGAAGACCTGGAGGCACAAATAGATGAAACCACCAAAGCAATATATGTTGAGACCATTGGCAACCCAGGTTTTTCGGTACCTGATTTTGATGCGCTAAGCAAACTGAGCAACAAGTACCAAATACCGCTAATTGTTGATAACACCTTTGCTGCTGCAGGTTACCTTTGTCGCCCCATTGAGCACGGTGCACATATTGTTGTGCAGTCGGCCACCAAATGGATTAACGGCCACGGCACGGCACTGGGCGGTGTAATTACCGATTCGGGTAACTTTAACTGGCGAAACGGGAAGTTTCCATTGCTATCGGAACCATCAGCGGGCTACCACGGGTTACGATACACCGAAGCGTTTGGCAATGCTGCCTTTATTGCCCGCGCTCGCTGCGAGGGACTTCGCGACCTTGGCCCCTGCATAAGCCCTTTTAACTCATTCCTGATGATTCAAGGAGTTGAAACGCTCTCGCTCCGGGTCGAGCGGCAATGCCAAAATGCGCTGGCATTGGCAAAATGGCTACAACAGCATCCAAAGGTAAAATATGTAAACTACTTAGGTTTGCCTGAGCACCCATCACACAATGTAGCTAAAAGATATCTGCGGAATGGATTTGGAAGTATGCTCTCCTTTGAAGTTGATGGTAACCTTGATGCAACCTCTCGGGTGGTTGATAGTCTAAACCTTGTTAGCCACGTGGCCAACGTTGGTGATTCGCGCACGCTAATTATCCAACCCGCCAACACTACCCACCAACAACTAACTGAACAGGAACAGGTAGCAGCAGGCGTAACCCCTAGCTTACTTAGAGTATCGGTGGGTATTGAGCATATTGATGATATAATTGATGATTTTGGAAATGCTTTTGGGAGGATATAGTAATAAAAAACAGAGAACACCGAGACACTGAGGCACAGAGAAATATTTTAAACTATGGATATTAAATCCAACTAAACGCCAGCAATTGAATTTGTAGAGACTAACTAAAGAAAACTCCGTGCCTCTGCGGCTCTGTGTTATTGCAGATTTTGAAAGTGCTTTTGGGAGGATATAGTAATAAAAAACAGAGAACACCGAAACACTGAGGCACAGAGAAATATTTTAAACTATGGATATTAAATCCAACTAAACGCCAGCAATTGAATTTGTAGAGACTAACTAAAGAAAACTCTGTGCCTCTGCGGCTCTGTGTTAATTAAGAACAACTCATATGATTAAGAAAACCTACACCCACAAGGGAACATTCGCCCTAGAATCGGGACAAACCCTCAACGACATAGAAATTGCCTACCATATATCCGAAGCGACAATTGACAAGACAAAACCTGTGATATGGATTTGCCACGCCCTTACCGCCAACTCCGATGCCGAGGACTGGTGGCCCGGAATGGTAGGAAAAGGGAGACTATTCGACCCCGATAAGTACACGCTGGTGTGCGCCAATATACTTGGTAGCTGCTATGGTACAACGGGCGCGCTTAGCGTAAATCCTGCAACTGCCAGACCGTGGTTAAACGATTTTCCGTTGATAACCGTACGCGACTGGGCGAATTCCCATGAACTGCTCCGAGATCATCTAGGCATAGAAAAAATTCACCTTATTGCTGGTGGCTCCATTGGTGGGTTTCAAAGCATGGAGTGGGCCATAATGCATCCCAAAAGGTTTGAGCATATGATGCTAGTGGCTACCAGCTATATGCAAACGGCATGGGCGAATGCCATTAACGAAACCGAGCGTATGTCCATTGAGGCCGATTCTACCTTTTTCAACGGTGATCCCAATGGTGGTAAGGCAGGACTGGCCGCTGCACGCGGATTAGGACTTCTCTCTTACCGTGGATACGAGGCTTACAACCTTACCCAAAGTGAAAAGGATAACGAGCAGGTTGAAAACTTCAGGGCATCGAGCTACCAACGATATCAGGGTAAAAAGTTGGTCGACAGGTTTAATGCGCATTGTTATCACTCCATAACACGCAGTCAGGATACGCACAATGTGGCACGTGGCCGAGGCAGTTTCGAGCAAGCATTTGCAAAGGTAACTGCCAAAACGCTTTGCGTTGGCATATCAACCGATATCCTTTTCCCTCCCATTGAGCAGAAACGGTTGGCAGAATACATTCCCAACGCTGTTTACGCCGAGATTGACTCTGACTTTGGACACGATGGCTTTCTTATTGAGAGTGAGCAGCTGAGTGGGATAATTCGAGAGTATCTCTTGTAAACACAGAGGCACAGAGGCACTGAGAAATATATTTCTCTCATCGACCAAATTGACTCGTAACTCTTAGGAATTGGAATTGAACTAATTAGCAATTAATACAAACAAAATACAGATAGCACTAGCACACATTTTCTATTAAATACAAAAACTCTGTGCCTCCGTGCCTCTGTGTTGAAAAAAATATAGTATGACAACAAGTACAAAACAAACCATAGGACTTTTCGGATTTGGCGTGGTGGGCGAAGGCCTGTACAACGTGCTACAGAAGAGTCCGGCTACTAAAGCCGTGATAAAATCTATTTGCATTAAGGAGCCTCAGAAAGAGCGCTCACTAGCCAAAGAAGCCTTTTGCACCGATTATAACACAATTCTAGGTGACCCCGAGGTTAACCTTGTAGTTGAGCTAATTAGCGACGCTGATGAGGCGTACAAAATTGTAAAATCGGCTTTGCTATCGGGTAAAAGCGTGGTGTCGGGCAATAAGAAGATGCTTGCAACACACCTCGAAGAACTTATCAATATTCAACACGAGAATGGCGTTGCTTTGCTCTACGATGCGTCGGCCTGTGGCAGTATTCCCGTAATCCGAAATTTGGAGGAGTACTACGACAACGACCTCCTACTAAGCATTACAGGTATTCTTAACGGCTCATCAAACTACATCCTCTCAAAAATATTTAACGAGAACAGCACCTACCAGCAGGCACTGCGCAAAGCACAGGAGCTGGGTTTTGCCGAGGCCGACCCTACTCTCGATGTGAGCGGACAGGACTCGCTTAACAAGCTGGTAATTCTTGCTACCCACGGTTTTGGCACTATAGTTAGCCCATCCGAAGTTTTTGTTTTGGGTATTGATAAGCTAAATAGCTTCGACATTCGGTTTGCTAAGGAAAAAGGGCTAAAAATCAAGCTTATTGCTCAGGCTACCAAAATAAACGGCAACTCGTTTAGCCTGCTGGTAATGCCCAAGCTGGTTGCAGCCAACGATTACATCTTTAACGTAGAAGATGAATACAATGGCGTGGTGATACAGGGCGAATTCTACGAAAAGCAGTTTATGTTTGGCAAAGGGGCTGGAGGTTTCCCAACCGGAAGTGCTGTTCTATCAGATATCACCGCCCGTATGCACGGCTACAAGTACGAGTACAAAAAGCGTAAATACTTCGACACACCCCAATTCACCAACGATGTGCAAATAAAGATCTACCTGAGGTATAAAAACGTGATAGATTTTGAGCATTTCGATTTTGAGAGCATCGACGAGAAGTACACCAGCAAAGTGTACAACTACGTTATTGGCACTATCAACCTAAAAAACCTGCATAAGGTGCAGAAGCTGATATCGAAGTTGGATGTGTTTGTGGCGTTTTTGGACGTACCTGAGAAAGTATGAAAAACAGACAACTGATCTCGTCATCACGGCAAAAAACGCCGTTCTTACGAGACAGGCAACCGACAACCAACATCCAACAAAAAAAAATGAACCCAAACTTCATAAAATCCTTAACATCCCAACGCATCCTAATCCTCGATGGGGCAATGGGCACACAGCTGCAACGATATAACCTGTCGGAGGGAGATTTTCGGGGTGAACGATTTGCCAATCATCCCAAAAACCTTAAAGGCAACAACGATATCCTATCGCTTACCCGCCCCGATGTGGTAGAGGAGATTCACCGTGCCTACCTTGAAGCAGGTGCCGATATTATTGAAACCAATACGTTTAACGCTACGTCAATAGCGCAAAGCGACTACGGAACAGAGCATCTGGTTTTTGAGATTAATAGAGAAGCGGCTCAGATTGCCCGTAAAGCTGCGGATGAATTTACAGCAGCAAACCCCGATGAACCACGATTTGTTGCTGGCTCAATGGGGCCAACAAATCGCACGGCATCCATATCGCCCGATGTGAACAACCCTGCCTACCGGGCAGTAACATTCGACACCCTTGCCAATGCCTACAAAGAGCAGGCGCTAGGGCTAATAGAGGGAGGTGCAGATATTTTGCTCATTGAAACAGTTTTTGATACGCTTAACGCCAAAGCGGCGCTTTTTGCCATTGAGCAAGCGGCAAGCGAGAAAAAAACTGATATTCCCGTAATGATATCGGGCACTATTACCGATGCCAGCGGGCGCACCCTTGCGGGACAAACCCTACGGGCGTTTATCGAGTCGGTTAGCCATTACCCACTCTTTAGCATTGGGCTTAACTGCGCTATGGGCGCAGAGCAGCTAATACCATACATTGAAGAGCTGGCTGCCAATACAGAGTTCTTGGTAAGCGTTCACCCCAACGCAGGACTACCCAACGAGATGGGCGAGTACGACCAATCGGCTCGCGAAATGGCCAACCTAATTGAGCGAATTCTGGCCAAAGGTCTGCTAAATATTGTGGGGGGATGCTGTGGCACATCGCCCGAGCACATTAAGCACATAGCCAAGGTAGTAGAGGGCTACGAACCCCGAACAGCACCCCAACTACCAAAGTACACTAGGCTTAGCGGGCTGGAGCTACTCGAAATCCGCCCCGATACCAACTTTGTAAACATTGGCGAGCGCACCAATGTAGCAGGTTCTCGAAAATTTGCAAGGCTAATAGCCGAAAACAAATACGAGGAAGCCATTGCCGTGGCTCGTCAGCAGGTAGATGGCGGCGCACAAGTGATCGACATCTGTATGGACGATGCCATTATTGATGGCGAACGGGCCATGGTAACCTTTTTAAACTACCTTGCCTCTGAGCCTGATATATGCAGGGTTCCATTTATGATTGACTCATCGCGATTTAGCATAATTGAGGCAGGGCTAAAATGCGTTCAAGGCAAGAGTATTGTAAACTCTATCAGCCTAAAAGAGGGCGAAGAGAAGTTTATTGAGCACGCCAGAATTATTAAAAGCTACGGCGCCGCCGTGGTGGTTATGCTTTTTGATGAGAGCGGACAGGCCGACAATACTGAGCGTAGAATAGAAATTGCCCAACGGAGCTACAAAATTCTTACCCAAAAGGTTGGTGTAAATCCCTGCGACATAATTATTGACCCAAACGTGCTGGCCGTTGGTACGGGAATGAAAGAGCACGCCAGCTATGCGGTTAGCTTTATTGAATCAACCAAATGGATTAAAGAAAATTTGCCTCACGCCAAGGTTAGCGGTGGCGTTAGCAACCTGTCGTTTGCTTTTAGGGGCAACAATACCGTTCGCGAGGCCATTCACTCCGTTTTTCTTTACCACGCCATAAAGGCCGGAATGGATATGGCCATTGTAAACCCATCGCAGCTACAGGTTTACACCGAGATTGAGCCCAAGCTACTTGAGCTAGCTGAAGATTTGGTGCTAAACCGACGAGCAGATGCAACCGAAAGGCTTTTAATCTTTGCTCAAAACGTAAAAGACGAGAAAATCGACAGCAGCAAGACCCTTGAGTGGCGAAGCTGGCCCGTTGCAAAACGCTTGGAACACGGGCTGGTTAAGGGCATTACAGAATTTATTAATGATGATGTGAACGATGCGCTACAGGCGTACAGCTCGGCTCTGCAAATAATTGAGGAGCCGCTAATGGACGGGATGAAAACCGTTGGCGAGCTGTTTGGCTCGGGCCGTATGTTCCTGCCGCAGGTTGTAAAAAGCGCCAGGGTAATGAAAATGGCTGTGGGCATTCTCGAACCCATAATGGAGCAGGAAAAGCAATCGGTCTCGCGGGGCAAAATATTGCTTGCCACCGTTAAAGGCGATGTTCATGACATTGGAAAAAACATTGTAAGCGTGGTGCTGGCCTGCAACGGATTCGAAGTAATTGACGTTGGCGTTATGGTTCCTTGCGAAAAAATTATTGAAACGGCCATAAGCCACAAGGTAGATATTATAGGGCTTAGCGGGCTTATCACCCCATCGCTTGATGAAATGAGCCACATAGCTTCCGAAATGGAGCAAAACCAGATGCAAATTCCACTAATGGTAGGCGGTGCAACCACATCGAAATTGCATACGGCGCTAAAAATCAACAATAAATACAGCGGCGGTGTGATTCACATAAAGGATGCTTCGCTGGCAAGCGAGGTTGCCGTTAAGCTGCTATCGCCCAAGCATAAAGCCATTTTTTTGGAGCAGATCAACAACGAGTACAAACATGCCATTGCAAAGCATATGGCAAAATCAACATCACTTATATCGCTGGCCGATGCTCGTAATAACAGATTGGAATTCGATGGCAACCAGTATCAACCTAAAAAGCCTGAGCTTTTGGGTGTACAAACCTTTAGCAGCTACTCACTTACTGAGCTGAGGGAGTATATCGACTGGACATTCTTTTTCCACTCATGGGAACTTAAAGGAAAATATCCCCAAATACTTACCGATGCCATTAAGGGAACTGAGGCCACAAAGCTTTTTACCGATGCCAATGCGCTGCTCGATAAAATTATTGAGCAAAAACTACTTGCGGCCAATGGAGTTGTAGCCATCGTTCCAGCAGCAGCACAAGGCGATGATATTTTGGTTTACGAAGATGAGTCGAGAAAAAAAGTGCAACACGTATTACCTCAGCTCAGAAATCAACAGCCCAAGGCCTATGGAGAACCAAACCTATGCCTGGCCGATTTTGTAGCACCAGCCACCTCGGGAACACCCGATTGGGTTGGCTTTTTTGCCGTGTCGGCAGGTTTTGGCACCGATAAGCTGGCCAACGAGTATGCCGCCCAAGGCGACGATTACAACGCGCTAATGGTTAAACTGCTTGCCGACAGGCTAGCCGAGGCTTTTGCCGAAGTATTGCATAAAAAAGTGCGCCGTGAAGTATGGGGCTACGCCCCTAACGAAGATTTTGGTCCAAACGAACTGCTCAAGGAGAAGTACCAAGGCATTCGACCCGCTCCGGGTTATCCCGCCTGCCCCGATCATAGGCAAAAGGCTACCATCTTCAGCATACTCAATGCGCAGGAAAATGCAAAAATACAGCTAACCGAGAGCATGATGATGATACCCGCCGCAGCGGTATCGGGATACTACTTTTCTCATCCGCAATCAAAGTACTTCAACGTTGGGAAGATTGACCAAGAGCAACTTGACGATTACTCTCAACGCATGGGCAGGGAGACCATAGAAACAGAAAAATTCATATCTAATAACATAGAACACTGATGACACTGATATTGCTGATTTTCGCAGATTACTAAAATATATTTTATTCGTGTTCATCTGTTTAATCCGCGTCATCCGTGTTCTATAGAAATGATAAACAATGACAATACCAGAACACCTAAAAAACCTTAAAGGAGCACCCATTTCCTTCGAATTACTTCCACCGGTTAAAGGGAGCAGCATCGACACCATCTTCTCTACCCTCGACCAGCTGATGGAGTTTGCCCCGCCCTACATCAACATAACGTACCACCGCGAGGAGCTAACCTACCTTACCCTGAATGGTAAGAAGGTTCCAGCAGTTGTACGTAAACGCCCGGGCACGGTTGGCATTGCAGCCGCAATAAAGGGGAAATATAAGGTTGATGTTGTGCCACACATTATTTGCGGAGGATTCTCGCAGCACGAGACCGAGGATGCGCTTATCGACCTCGACTTTTTGGGTATCCGCAACCTGCTTGTGCTCCGGGGCGATGGCGATAAGATTACTGGACAGTTCGAACCTCATCATGAGGGGCATACCCATGCCATCGACTTGCTAAGCCAGATAATGAGGATGAATCAAGGTGATTACCTTGAGAAGTACATCGATAACCCTATCCCAACGCACTTCTCGGTTGGTGTGGCGGGCTACCCCGAGAAACATCAGGAGTCGCCCAACCCCGATGCCGACCTCCATCACCTCAAGCAAAAGGTTGATGCTGGCGCCGAGTACATTGTAACCCAAATGTTTTTCGACAATAGGGTGTACTTCGATTTTGTGGACAGATGCCGAAAAGCCGACATAACAGTACCCATAATTCCAGGGCTAAAACCTGTGGCCATTAAGGAGCATCAGAATATTCTACCCAAAATGTTTGGCGTAACCATTCCCACCGAGCTATCGAAAGCCATGAGTAAATGCGCCAGCAATTCCGATGTGTGGCAGCTGGGGGTTGAATGGTGCACAGCGCAATCGAAAGAGCTACTGGCCAAGGGCGCACCGCTAATTCATCTTTACACCATGGGGCGGGCAAAAAATATTGTTGAGATTGCGAAAGGAGTTGCAGCTAGCTAACCAAATTACATTGTAAACCTGAAAAATGAGTGCCGTATACATATAGCGGTACTTCAATAAAATAGGTATAGCTGTAGGGGTTAATTAACTTTTGAGGTTAAGTTATGCTTTAACCCTTTCCAATCTGATATACGAGCTTTAACTTTGCCAACTCTAATGGGGGTCTCAATGTAAAGGGGTATCCTATTGGCATCGTTGGATACCCAAACGAAAAGGTACTGCCCCTCTTTAAACACATCGCCGGCAACAAGTTCCACCCTAAACTTTAGCGTGCTAAATGTTCCTAGGTTCTTAATCTTCTTAGGTTCGCGAGCCATATAGGTGTAGCTAACATTGTACACCTCGCGGTCGAGCATCACCTCAACAGGAAACGACTGGTTTGGGTTAAGGTTGCTGAAATCGAGGTTGCGAGCAACATATATTGCGGTTACCACATCGTAGGTACATGGATTTACTGGCACCTCGTAAAAACGGTTCTCCCCTCCCCGCCTGCGGATTCGAGCATTTACCAATCCATTCTCCCAGTCGAAAACATACTCATTCTCCTTGGTGTACCCACCCTCGTTAATGTCGCGGTTAAAATAGATTGGTTGAAGGGTATTGGGGTCGACCCATGACTCGTATATATCGCGAACCTTAAAAAAAACATCGTAAAAGGGATACGACATCCCATAGGCATGCAAATGTAGAGCATCCTGGCCAAGTTTTTCATCCTGTTTAACCGCAAAGGTAGCCTCACCTACATCGGTCCATATAAAAAACCATGTGTAGCTCAGCACGTAGGTAAGCTCCTCGCCTGGGCCAAACGAATTGTTTTTAATGGCACAGCTAGCTATCTCCTGCGAATAGCTGCTTGGAGAGAACATGCTTAAAAGCGCTATGAAAGCTATAATTGTTGTCCTTAACCTTTCCATAATTGCTAACTTGCAACAATAATAGAACTGATTTTTCAGAAAACAAAACAAAAGTTGTAGTTATGAACGTTAAGGTTTGCTAATTTTGCAGCCCAAACCCAAATTCAAATAATGAAGGCAAAAATTCAGGATACGCTAAACTCATGGATACATGCGCTGCAGAGACTTGGACAACAGAGGTTAATCCTTATTCTGAGCGTAGTGGTTGGTATACTTAGCGGTTTGGCGGCGGTAATATTAAAAAATACCATATACCTAACCCGCGATTTGATTCAGCGCATTATGGAGCAAGGCACGCTTGGTTTCCTATACCTTGCTTTACCTGGGATTGGAATAATTATCACCGTTCTTTACATTAAGTACTTTGTTAAGGATGATATTGGGCATGGGATATCGCATATACTTTATGCCATCTCCAGAAAAGGAAGCAAGCTAAAACGACACAACACTTACACATCAATCGTATCGAGCACCGTAACCATTGGCTTTGGTGGTTCGGTAGGTGCTGAGGCACCCATTGTGCTTACTGGAGCAGCCATTGGGTCCAATATAGGGCAACTCTTTAGGTTAAATTACAAAACCATAACCCTAATGCTGGGTTGTGGAGCAGCAGCTGCCATTGCATCCATATTCAAAGCTCCTTTGGCTGGCTTGGTTTTTACCCTTGAAGTTTTAATGCTTGACCTTACCATGGCGTCGATTGTGCCCCTGCTAATTGCCGCAGTTACCGCCACCACCATTTCATACTTTTTGCTTGGGCGAGAGGTAACCTTTGCCTTTGAGATTATTGAACCCTTTGCCCTATACAAAATTCCACTCTTTATTCTGCTGGGAATATTTTGTGGGTTAATATCATATTACTTTACCAGAACTGCCATGCAGCTTGAGGGCCGATTCGCGAGCATTACTAATCCGTACAAAAGGGTGCTAGTTGGTGCACTGATTTTAGGTGTACTAATATTTCTCTTCCCTCCGCTATACGGCGAGGGTTTTAACACGCTGCAATCGTTACTCGATGGCAACCCCTCGGCCATTCTAAACAACAGCTTGCTATATCCCCTTCGAGATAACGTTTGGGTAGTTTTGGCCTCATTGGCGCTTTTACTTGTTTTCAAGGTATTTGCCATGGCTGCAACCACTGGTGCTGGAGGTGTGGGCGGAATATTTGCCCCCACCCTGTTTATGGGAGGAGTAGCGGGTTTCTTCATGGCAAAACTGCTGAACAATACCGTGGGAACCACCCTGAATGAAGGAACCTTCACGCTGATAGGCATGGCAGGCATGATGGCTGGAGTAATGCATGCCCCCCTAACTGCCATATTCCTAATAGCAGAGCTAACTGGTGGCTACACCCTGTTTATACCCCTAATGATTACCTCTACCATCGCCTACATCACCATAATGTATTTTGAGCCTCATTCTATCTACACAAAACGATTGGCTGCTAGAGGCGAGCTAATTACCCACCACAAAGACAAAGCAGTACTTACCCTATTGAGGTTAGGCAACGTGGTCGAAAAAGATTTTAGCATAGTTCACCCAACCGACACGCTGGGCAAGTTGGTTAAAACCATAAGCCAATCGCGTCGAAATATTTTCCCTGTGGTTGATGATGATGAGCTGATTGGAATTGTGCTACTCGACGATGTGCGCGAGCTAATGTTCGATACCGATAAATACGAGTCAACCTTGGTAAAAGAGCTAATGACTACCCCCCCTGAGTTCATCATAATAGATGAACCCATGGAGAAGGTAATGGACAAGTTCGAATCCACGGGTGCGTGGAATCTGCCAGTTATCGATGGGGAAAAAAACTATGTGGGTTTTGTTTCCAAATCGAAAATATTTTCGGCTTATCGAAACGTGCTTGTTCAATTCTCCGATGAGTAGCCAAAGCGTTGCTAGCTGTACTTAGAAATCTCATCGAGCCTTTCGGGAGAAACAATTTCTACACTTTTACCAGATATCTTAAGGATCCCCTCGGCATTGAACTCTGCTAGCACGCGTATTACATTTTCGCGCGAAAATCCTATCATATGCGATATCTCTAGCCTGCTAATAAGCAAGACGAAAGTGTTCGATTCATGCACCTTGGCTGATAGGTGTATAAGTAGCTTAGCTAACCTTCCACGGATGTTGTTCTGAGCCGAGCTGGTTAACTTCTCAAGCATAGGTATTACAAAGGTTTCATTCCCGCACTTTACTATCTCCATCGCCAACTCTGCGTTCTTCTTCATCTTTTCCAACATGTCAACAACAGGAATAAAAACCACCTTAGCATCGGTTAGGGTAACGATGGAGTACAAATGCTTATCAGTAGTTAGGGTTAGCGGCAGCCCGAGGAACTTCATCCCCCTATCTATATCAATAATAAAATCGCGCCTCCCCTCCTCAATTTCAAGTTTGACATAGCCACTAATAAGAAAAACCAAGTGGTGAGAAAACTCGCCCCGCTTAACAATGGTTTCCCTTTTTCGGTAGCTAACTAAAGTTGACTTAGAGAGTAGCTCTAGCAGCTCGTGCTTGGGAACAACCTTTGTTAACCAGTGGTTCCCCAACAGCTGGTGTATTTGATGATTCTGTTCCATGGTATTAATTAATTAAAAGATTTGATCTATTAGTTGCATTAAAAAGTTGATTTTAAACTACTAATTTTATACGATTGGCACACCGTAGGTTACCGCTCTAACCTGTATTTATGACCAAACGCACCCAACCAAAGGGTAAATCTAACATTTTTTTTGACAAACGATTAGTTGGCTCAAATGCTCTTCCCAATACTTAAGCAGATGCGAGGATTAAACGGCTATCAACATTTGAAAACAATACTTAAAATGCTTTTAGCTAATTGCACTACATACGTGGAAATGACTTGGAAACACACCCCAAAAGCTTAAAGAGACTATGGTTTGCAACCACTCCAAAATGGATTTTCCATATCAACTATCTTCGAAAATGCTATTGCTGTGGCTATTACAACTATGCTTTATAATAGTTTTAACAACTCCATTAAAACTATTACTTTTACAAAAAAAATAAATTTCGCTATGCAAAGAGATAATACAGTTTTCAACCTGATAGATCAGGAGAAACAGCGCCAGATGCACGGCATTGAGCTTATTGCATCGGAGAATTTTGTTAGCCCACAGGTACTAGAGGCCATGGGCTCGGTTCTTACCAACAAGTACGCCGAGGGGTACCCCGGTGCACGTTACTATGGCGGATGCCAAATTGTGGACCAAACCGAGCAGCTAGCCATCGACAGGCTAAAGGAGCTTTTTGGCGCAGAGTACGCCAACGTACAGCCCCACTCGGGAGCACAAGCCAATATGGCCGTATTCATGGCCGTAATGCAACCTGGCGACACATTCCTTGGTTTGGACCTTTCGCACGGAGGACACCTGTCGCACGGTTCGCCAGTAAATATGTCGGGTATTTGGTACAACGCCCTATCGTACGAAGTGAGCAGGGAAACCGAAACGGTTAATTACGACCAGATGGAGAAACTTGCCCTAGAGCACAAGCCCAAGCTAATTGTTGGTGGAGCATCGGCCTACTCACGTGAGTGGGACTACAAGCGTATGCGCGAGATTGCCGATAGGATTGGTGCAATCCTAATGATTGATATGGCTCACCCAGCCGGACTAATTGCTGCTGGCCTACTGGAAAACCCTGTTAAGCACGCACACATAGTTACTTCAACAACTCACAAGACCCTACGTGGCCCTCGTGGTGGCATTATCCTTATGGGTAAAGATTTTGAAAACCCATGGGGGCTAAAAACACCTAAAGGGGTTACCAAGATGATGTCGCAAGTGCTAAACAGCAGCGTTTTCCCCGGTGTTCAGGGTGGCCCTCTTGAGCACGTAATCGCCTCAAAGGCCGTTGCTTTTGGCGAGGCGTTACAGCCAGAGTACAAGGAGTACCAAACCCAAGTTAAGAAAAATGCTGCCGCCATGGCGCAGGCATTTATCAACAAGGGCTACAAGGTGGTTTCGGGTGGAACCGACAACCACTCCATGCTAATTGACCTAAGGCCAAAATTCCCTGAGATTACAGGTAAAAAGGTTGAAAACACCTTGGTTCTTGCAGATATCACCATTAACAAGAACATGGTACCTTTCGATTCTCGTTCCCCTTTCCAAACCTCAGGAATACGAGTTGGGACACCCGCCATTACAACCCGTGGTCTTAAAGAGCAACATATGGCTACCATAGTTGATCTGATAGATGAGGTAATCTCGAATATCGACGATGAGAAGGTGATAGCTTCTGTTCGCGAAAAGGTAAATAAGCTCATGGAAGATTTCCCCTTGTTTGCTTGGTAAGCCTAATTGTAAGCATTAAGCAAAGCCCCTGGTTACCCCAGGGGCTTTTTTATATCAAGACTACAACCAAATTGATAAAAAATATTCTACCTTTGAAATGATCAACCTTAAAACCAATACCCAATGGAACCCTTCTATATTAACCTAAACCAAACAACCGAAACTGGCAACAGGTATAAAAAGTTTTTGGTTATCCTCATGATCCTATTCTTTGCCGCTGCAATTTTATCATTCCTAATGCTTAATCAGCAAAACGACCCCAGAGAGTGGATTTTTCTTGCATTTGGTATCTACGGCTTAGGTTTTGTCTACTTTGCATACGCAGGACGTAAAGCCAAAATTTATTTTAAAGCCGATGATTTTGCCATTGAGTACCAATTTGGATTCTTTCTGAAAACACCCACTAGCATCATGTGGGACGTGATTAAGAAGGTTCGAATAGGGCCAACGTACATTACCTTTTCAAAAAAATCGGGAAAAAGCAAAAAGGTTCATATTGGCTGGCTTCCCTACGCTAAAGTTATTGAGATTAAGAACAAGGTTAACTCATTCGCTCAAGATCAAGGGATTGAGGTAGAGGTTGCAGAATTTACAAAGGAAGGATAGCTAGCGAAAAAGCCTTGCCCAAATGCTCTGCCTAGGCCTATGGGCACGGGTTGTAAATGTTGGACATCCAGGCTCTCCCTTCCGCCTAGATACGGGGGGTATGTACTGCTTCATATCCCGATTATAAACACTGCTAGGGTATAGAATCGATTTCAGCTGCTCATCGTCAATAACTTCCTTATCCACAACATTTGCTGCAAGAAGTACTGTTCTGGGGAGGTGAAAGTCTGGTAAACTAAACACAATATCAGATATTGCTTTTAACGCTTTGGGCTGCGAATGTTTGTACCTTATAACAACACCATGGAATAGCCTCTGCGCTTGAAGTTCATTGGTGCAGCTGGTCTGCTTTACCAAACGCCATTGCACCTGGGGTGAGTTAAGGCTCGAGTCAAGACCAATCAGCTCCTTTATCCTATTTGCCAAGAGCTCATAATAGTTGGTTCTCCAGTCGTCTTTACTTAGCGGATAATGGGAGTAAACTATGTCTACCTCAATAGGTATTAGGCCATTCCCTAACAAAGGGAATATTGCGCTTGGCTCCAGAGCAAACAATGCGTAGCCATTGGCCAAAGTAATGGTCCGAACCTGCTCAGCATTGTACTTATCAACATAAATCGTTGTTAAACCTTCGTCAAACCATTCCAAGTTCGCTATAGGATGGTCAAGCAAATCGACAGTAAATATCAACTCATTTTCATCCTGTGCCAACAATGGTGAAATTGTGAAAAGTAAGAAGGTGATAGTAGAAAAAAATTTATGCATAAACCAATTGTCAGCTGTTTGGGTAACGCAAAAATAGCAATCTTATTACATAAACCCTACTGGCACGAATTATGTATAACCTCATCTTTATCATTAAAAAGAGAAGCCATGAAACGGATTATTGCACTAGTAATTGTAGCGTTACCCATATCTGCCTACAGCCAGCTATTTGGACAACGAACTCCGGGTTGGGTTAAGAATCCTCCCAAATCGGAAACAAGTTTTTATGCAGTTGGCCAAGGATCGTCGCCAACGCTTGATGTGGCAGAGCGTAAAGCCAGGCTAAATGCCGGCGTGGTACTAGCAGAACAGGTTGAACCCGCTATTGAAAGTGAGACCACTAGGCTCGAAACGGTTGTTAGTAACAACAAGGTGCTAAAGGAAAAAATTCACGTAATACGAAAAACGGTTGTAGCCACGCTTCACGACACAAGGGTAATTGAGAAGCACTCCACTGAAAGGAATGGCACACACACGGTATACATCCTGGTTGAGATGCCACGAAAGAATATATCAAGATCCATTGTGGATCAAGTGAAGAGCGATAAGGAGCTTCACGAAGCGGTTGTGAAATCGAAACCATACAAGGAGCTACTGGCCAACGCCCAGTAATACCAAAAGCTCAGGGAGGGGTGCAAACAAAAATATTTTTGTTTGCACCCCTCCCTTATTTAGCAATGTAACGGTTAGCCTAGGCTACATCAAACTTTTAACAATCTCCTTAACCTTTGCAACCTTCTCATCAAGCATATCCTTAGTTTTTGCCTCGGCAATAAACCTTAGGTATGGCTCGGTGTTCGATGGGCGAATGTTGAACCACCAATCGGGGTACTCCACCCTGTAGCCATCAAAATCGAACAATGCGGTTGGTTTCTCAAGCGATGTGAAATGATCGCGAACCGCATCCATGGCATCCTTCTTCCGCTCGATGCGGAAGTTGATCTCACCTGAGTTGGCATATGTTTCAATGCGCGAGATTAGCTGCGACAGAGTGAGCCCCTCCTTTTTAAATCGTGCAATGACATCAAGAATAATAAGACAGGCCATTAGCCCCGAGTCGGAGTAGTAAAAATCGCGGAAGTAGTAGTGGCCTGCCAGCTCCCCACCATAAATGCCCCCAATTTCGCGCAGCTTATGGGCAGCAAAGGCTCTTCCCACACGCCAAGTACGCATTTCGCCTCCAAGCGGTTTTAGGTACTCACCCACAGCCTTAGATGTTCTAATATCCTGTAGCACCAAGCCCTTCTCCCCTTTTTCCTCAAGAAAGTAGTGGCCTAGCAGCGCAATCATCAGGTCGGGCGAAATGAACCGACCGTTCTCATCAACAAACATCACTCGATCGGCGTCACCATCGAAAATTACCCCAATATCACACTTCTCGTTTTTCACAAGGTTCTGAAGATCAACCACGTTCTCGGGCACTAAAGGATTGGCCTCATGGTTTGGGAATGTCCCATCGAGCTCATCGTATATGTACATGGGCGTATCTCCCAGTAACTCCTTAATTAGCAACGCTGCCATACCGTTAGAGCAATCTATACCTATACGCAAATTGCTGTAATCGGCAACATACTTCTTTAAAAACGATAAGTACTCACCCCTAACCTCAAGCTGTTTAACTTCACCAGGCGTTTGCGACTTAACGATGGGTGCTCCCTCCTTAATTCGCTGCTCAATCTGCTTTAGTCCAGTGTCGTAACCTACGGGCAAGGCGTTTTTGTGCGATACCTTCATCCCGTTGTACTCCTTGGAGTTATGCGAGGCGGTAATCTGAACCGAAGCGTCAAACTCGTACTTAGCTGTTGAGTAGTACACCATAGGAGTAGTAGCCAGCCCTACATCGTACACATCGGCGCCCGCATCGGTAATACCCTTGGCGAGATATTCAAATATCTCATCGGACGATACCCTGGCGTCGCGGCCAACCAATACCTTTTGGGTGTTAAGTAGTTCTACCAAAAAGTAGCCAATCTTGTAGGCATCGTCCTTGTTAAAATCCTTGTTATAAATGCCCCTAATGTCATATGCATGAAATGCTCCCATAATCTATAATTTTTTCCAAAAATAAGAATTTTAGCCCTTTTAGCCATCATTTAAACCAAAGGCAACGGCAATTTGTTTACACATAGCATCAAATTGGTGCTGATCGACAAAAAGAACCAACAATATCTATATGGGATAAACTTTTTTCTAAAAAAAATACCTCCTAAATTTCTGATTGAACGATTGTTAAAAAAAAACGGTGTGTTGTCCAACATTTTTTGCTCCCTATAATATGCCTTACAACATAATTACTGTTTATATTTGCCACGAGATAACAAATTTCAATTGATTGTTTTTGTTGGGAAAACAAATCAAAACTATTTCAATTGATTGTTTTTGTTGGGAAAACAAATCAAAACTAAAGGGACTAGCTATGTTTAAAAAGATTCTAATTGCCAATAGGGGCGAAATTGCTGTGCGCATAATTCGCTCATGCAGAGAGTTGGGCATCCGCTCAGTTGCAGTATATTCCGATGCCGACCGTGGCGCTATGCATGTTCGTTATGCAAGCGAAGCCTACTACATTGGCCCATCGCCATCGCGCGAAAGCTACCTTGATGCCGATAAGATTATTCAGGTTGCATTGCAGGCCAATGTGGATGCAATTCATCCGGGGTACGGTTTTCTGTCGGAGAACGCTGATTTTGCACGCAGGTGTAGTGAGGTAGGCATAAAATTTATAGGCCCATCGAGTGAAGCCATTACCCAAATGGGCGATAAAATTACCGCCCGCCAAACCATGATTGCCGCAGGGGTCCCTGTGGTTCCCGGAACACAGCAGAGCGTTTCAACCCCCGATGACATCTCGAAAATTGCAGAGGAAGTTGGGCTGCCAGTTATGATAAAGGCTACTGCAGGTGGTGGTGGCAAGGGGATGCGCTTGGTCCGAGATCCAAAAGACTTATTCTCTGCTGTAAAGATGGCGCAATCCGAAGCCATGTCGTCGTTTGGTAACGATACAGTTTACATCGAGAAGTACATCGAATCGCCTCACCACATTGAATTTCAAATCCTAGCCGATAAGCAAGGGAACACAGTGCACCTATTTGAGCGGGAGTGCTCTGTGCAGCGTCGCCACCAAAAGGTGGTGGAGGAAACGCCTTCGCCTTTCATTACCCCCGAACTCCGAGAGCGTATGGGCGAAGCAGCAATTGCTGCAGCAAAAGCCGTGAATTATGAGGGTGCAGGTACAATTGAGTTCCTTGTGGATGCACATCGGAACTTCTACTTCCTTGAGATGAATACCCGGCTACAAGTAGAGCATCCAATAACCGAACGAACAACAGGGGTTGATATCGTGAAAGAGCAGATTAATATTGCTGCAGGCAAACCCTTGTCGTTTAAACAGGAAGAGGTGTTCCAGTTTGGCCACTCCATCGAGTGCCGTATATCGGCGGAAGATCCATTCAATAATTTTATGCCAAGCCCTGGGGTTGTTCGGCATATAAGCGAGCCTAACGGTCTAGGTATAAGAACTGATGGGTATGTATACGAAGGTTACGAAATTCCCATGCACTACGACCCCATGATAAGCAAGGTTATAACTTGGGGCAGAACTCGAGCCGAGGCCATCGAAAGAATGCGAAGAGCGCTTTATGAGTATAAGATCACAGGCGTTAAAACATCAACAAAATTCCTTGAACGAATTATGGTGAATAAGAACTTCAGGGAAGGAACATACGATACCCATTTTATTGAAAAGCATAGCGAGGAGCTACTCACCCCTTGCGCCAGCGAAAAATCAGTTAGTGTAGATATGGCCATAATTGCAGCCTATATCGACTATACCAATAAAATGGAGAAGACCGCATTGGGCGACTTTACCCTAACGCGTACAAACGATAAATGGAAGGAGTACGCATTAAAAAAATCAGTTCAAAGGATTTAGCCATGGCAATAGATATTAAAATTGGTGATCGCGAGGCGAATGTCCGTCTTATTAAGAAGGATGGTTCAAAAGCCACAATTGATGTGGATGGCATTACGTACGAAGTTGACATCGTTATGGTGGAAGAGGGTGTGTACTCCATCCTGCACAACGGAAAATCGTATAGCGTAGAGATGATTCCCGGTAATGGGCCCAAAAACTACTTTGTAAATACCTACACCTCTGCCCATGAGGTTGAGATTATTGATGCGCAAAGCCGGTACCAAAAGAGCAGGAATAAGGATAGCATAGAGTCAACAGAAAAGATAATCACCACTCCAATGCCCGGCAAGGTTGTGCGTATTCCCGTAGCCGAAGGGCAAAAAGTTACGAAGGGTGATACTCTAATTGTTATTTCGGCCATGAAGATGGAGAGCGATTACAACGCTACCCTGGATGGTATTGTTAAAAAAATATATGTAAACGAAGGCGACTCCGTGGCCAATAACCAACCACTTATCGAACTAGAATAACCTGAGAAAATATGGATAGCTTAGAAAAAAAATTCTCCCTGTTTGAGCAAAAAGTAAAACAAGCTGAACAGGGAGCAGGCAAAGAGCGTATTGCCAAGCAGCATGAGGCTGGGAAAAAAAGTGCCCGTGAACGTGTAGCAGAGCTACTAGATCCTAATACCTTTAATGAGTTTGACAAGCTGGTAACACATCGATCGCATGAGTTTGGGATGGACAAAACGAAGATACCCGGCGATGGGGTTATCACGGGTTACGGGAAAATTGACGGCCAGCTGGTTTACGTTTACGCGTACGATTTTACAGTGCTGGGCGGTACCCTTAGCCGAGCCAATGCCGATAAGATTATTAAGCTACAGAATATGGCGCTTAAAACGGGGACTCCCATTATTGGCCTAAACGACTCTGGTGGTGCTCGTATCCAAGAGGGTGTGCAAAGCTTAGCGGGTTACGCCGAAATTTTTTACAACAACGTGAAGAGCTCTGGAGTAATCCCTCAGATAACCTGCATCATGGGGCCCTGTGCTGGTGGAGCAGTATACTCCCCTGCCCTAAACGACTTTATCATCATGGTGAAAGATACCAGCTACATGTTTGTAACGGGCCCCGATGTAATTAAGGCAGTTACCCATGAAGATGTGACCAAGGAGGACCTTGGAGGAGCAACCACCCACAATACCAAAAGCGGAGTAGCACATTTTATGGCCGACAACGAGGAGCAAGCATTAATGCTTATACGTGAACTTATGGGATTTATACCGGCCAACAACATGGAGCATGCCCCTGAGTATCCCACAACAGACGACCCATATAGGGAAGATGAAGCGATACAAACAATTGTCCCTGCCGACCCAAATAAACCATATGATATAAAGGAGCTACTTCTAGTTGTACTCGATGATAAAAACTTTCTGGAGGTACAGGCTCACTTTGCTAAGAACATTGTGGTGGGGTTTGGCCGAATGGCAGGACAAACTGTAGGCATAGTGGCCAATCAGCCTGCATACCTAGCGGGGGTCCTTGATATTGATTCCTCAGTTAAGGCTGCCAGATTTATTCGATTCTGCGATGCATTCAATATTCCCCTAATTACTTTTGTTGATGTCCCAGGTTTTTTACCAGGAGTTAACCAGGAGGAAAATGGCATAATCAAACATGGAGCAAAGCTTCTTTATGCATACGCCGAAGCAACAGTGCCTAAAATAACGGTAATTACTCGAAAGGCATATGGTGGAGCATACTGCGTTATGTCGAGCAAGCAGGTAGGGGCCGATGTGAATTATGCCTACCCCACCGCCGAAATAGCCGTAATGGGCCCCGAGGGGGCGGTCAACATTATCCATCGGCACAGCATAAGCAACGAAGAGGAGCGGCAAAAGCTCATTGATGAGTACCGCGAAACGCTGGCCAACCCCTACAAAGCAGCAGAGCTAGGATATATCGACGAAATTATTTACCCCAAGCAAACTAGAGCCAAACTTATTCAGGCCTTGGAACTTACCCAAAACAAGAGTCAACAACAGCCACCACGAAAGCACGGAAACATTGTACTATAAAGAGATGTCTATCAGCAAAAAAACATTTTTTTGTGCGTTTGGCTAAAAAAAACCACATTTTTTTTGGTTGGTTTGGCTAAATACAATATTTTTGCATTCGCAATTGAGGCGATGGTTAGTGGAGTTTAGCTAAATTGACATACTGCGGAAATAGCTCAGTTGGTAGAGCACAACCTTGCCAAGGTTGGGGTCGCGAGTTCGAGTCTCGTTTTCCGCTCAACAAAAAAAGCGGATGCAGTCCGCTTTTTTTCTATCAACACTTTTCTTTTCGTAATGGGCCCGGATGGTGGAATTGGTAGACACGCAGGACTTAAAATCCTGTAGCCATTGCGGCTGTGCCGGTTCGACCCCGGCTCCGGGTACCAAGCAAAAGCCTGACCTCACGTCAGGCTTTTTTTGTATTAGCACCCTCCGCATCGAAAAAATAGTAAGACGGGGCGATCGGTTCCCGAATCGCCCCGCTGCTTGCTAACAAATCTAACGTGCTGTAAACACCTAAACTAACTAAAACATGGAAAAACTACTGGTAATCGGGTAATGCATTCATAAGCTTTTGGCGTGAGAAGAAGATTCGGCTCTTCACGGTGCCAATCTTTAGATTAAGCTTATCGGCAATCTCCTTGTACTTATAGCCTGACGTATGCATCTGAAATGGGATGCGGAAATCGTCGTCGAGCTCGTTCACCTTCTGATTTATCTCGCTATGCGAGTAGGTTGACTCTGGCCCCTCATCGAAAGTACGTCCATTTACCAAGTACTGGTTGTCGCTCGAGTCGAATGTGGTACGCTGCTTAACCGCCTTGCGATAATTGTTAATAAAGGTATTCTTCATTATGGTGAAGGTCCATGCCTTTATGTTTGTATTATCTTCAAACTTATCCTTATAGGTTAAGGCCTTTAGATAAGTCTCCTGAAGCAGGTCGCGAGCATCCTCAGGATTGGCTGTTAAACTGTAGGCAAACCTTTCCAGATTTGGCTCAAGCTCAATTAGTGCTGTGTTGAATTCTGCTGTTGACATATTGATATGGTTTAAGTTTTATTTTTAATCAGTCTAAATAAATGTTTATGCAAATATACGACAGGATTAAACAAAACCAAATCGAAACCTCAACATCCGGCCCCGTATCTAATAGCATTCTAAATAAATCACTAGGCTTACCCACTGTTTATCTAAGGCTTATCGACTTTTTGTCTAAATTAATTCTAAATAAGTAGATTGAGAGTGAAAAATTATTCGAAAACCAACTCTAACTGTATGTCAACTACTTATGAGGACAAATATGGAGGCCTATGGATTAGCCTTGATCCACAGGGTGCTATTTATTCGAGAGGATACTACTACCTATTTAACCTGCTTACTTAAAAACTGGGTGAATTGGTTTGCTGACGACACCTTGTGAACTCCCTTGGGAATATCAAGCTCATTTACCTCAACCTGATGCCCGGTTACTACAAGCACTGCATTTGGCAACTCGTTCTTGAGTTTTTCAAAGTGTTTGGCAAAAACATCCTTAGGCATTGAAACAGTAAAAGCGGCAAAAAGAACCTCGATACCCTGTTTCGTGGCAACCTTTATCACATCATCGATGGGAACGGTTTGACCCAGGTAGGTGGTGCTGTACCCCTGCGTCAGAGCGAGATAGTTAAAGTATAGCAACCCTATTTCATGCAGCTCACCCTCGGGTAGGTAAAAGAGAATTCTGCTTTGGCGCGATGTCTTCACATTTAAATCGAGGGTTGCCTTTATTATTGCGTTACGAAGGATGTTGGAGGTAAAATGCTCCTGGGCAGGTACTATGCCACCCGATTGCCATAGCAGGCCCATCCTTTTTTGAAAGGGCACCAAAAGATTCTCATAAGTCCACTCGAAACCCCGCTCCTTTACAAACTCATTCAGCTTACCCACAAAGGATTCCTCATCCATATTAATTGCTGCAGTGAGTAGGCTCTCGGGAACTGGAGGTGGACCAACATACTTGTTGCCCTGGTTAATTATTGTTGACATTTCGTCATGTGACATCCTGGAGATGCGACTTATCCTATACCCAACGCTCAAAAGCATCTTAATGTTAAGAGCCAACCTCAGGTCATCTTCGGAATACCTTCGGATATTTGTATCGGTACGGTCTGGTGAGAACATCTCGTACCGTTTCTCCCAAACCCTTATGGTATGAGGCTTTATGCCTGTAAGAACAGAGAGCTGCTTTATGCTATACATAATTACTGTGCGTTGTCATCAATGCTTAAACAACTGATTGGTAATTTAGTTCATTACCGCTATGGCGCAAAGACAATTAGGTTAAAGCTTTCGAATTAGCATGATTCCATCGCGCAGTGGCAAAAGAACCTGCTCCAGGTTATGGGCATTGGCAACCTTGTCGTTAAAATCCATAACACCTTTGGTATATGCATCATCGGGCTCGTTAAGTAAAACCTTTCCTCCCCACAATACATTATCGGCCAAAATGTACCCGTTGGTTTTAACCTTAGGCAAAACCATTTCAAGGTATTGGGGATATTGGCGTTTATCGCCATCAATTAGCACTAGGTCAAACTCCTCGTCGAGCTTGGGAATGATATCCAATGCGCTGCCAACATGCAGAGTTATCTTACTATCAACTCCTGCCCTACGAAAAAAATCCAGAGCTGTTTCGCAAACCTCATCGTTAACCTCAATGGTGTGTAGCTGCCCTCCTTCGGCTAGCCCTTTGGCCAAGCATAAAGCCGAGTAGCCCGTATATGTTCCAATCTCGAGTATTCTGAGGGGCTTAAGCATCCTACTTAGCATCTCAAGCAGTTTTCCTTGGATTGGACCGCTCAGCATACGTGGCTGCAAGCTAGTTAAGTGGGTATGCCTATTCAGCTCATACAGCACTTTATCCTCGCGAGTAGTATGCTTTAATAGGTAGTCCTCCATATCGTTGGAATGATACAAGCCAGTTTCCATTACTTATAAATTAAGGTTGTTAAGCTCTCGGGCGAAAGAATTTCGTTGGCAACTCTGAGCAAATCATCAGTTGTAATAGCCTCTATTCGAGCATTGATGTCACTATAACTTTCAACCGAGTTGTAAAACATGTAGCTCCTTGCCACGCTTAGCATGAGCGACTCGTTATTCTCCGATGCAATGGCCATTTGCCCAATTAGCTGCCGTTTGGCTTTAGCCAGCTGCTGTACCCCAAACTTCTTTTCGCGCAGCACGCGCAGCACATCGTGCAATATTTCCATCGATTTATCAAAATTAGATTTATCGCTACCGAAGTAGATGCTGAAAACCCCTGTATCGGAGTATGGTGTATACGTCGATTCAACGTTGTAGGCATACCCTGTTCGCTCGCGCAGGGCAAGGTTTAAGCGTGAGTTCTGGCCGGGCCCGCCCAGCACATTATTCAGCAGGTACATGGCCACCCTATTGGGGTGGTGCAAATCGTAGGCTCTGCAACCAACAATGGAGTGCTGCTGAAAAGTTCGTTTGCGAACTTCTTTTATCAAGGGCATTGTAGGTTCAAACCCAACTCGTGCAATCTTTCGGTGATTAGAAGTTACGGAGCCAAAGTATCGTTCAGCCAGCTTCACAACCCTTTTAAACGGGACATTGCCAATGGAACAAAACACCATCTGATCGGTATTATAGCATCGTTCCATAAAGTGGTAGATGTCGTTACGAGTAAAACGTTTTATGTGTTTCTTGGCCCCCAAAATATTTCGACCAAACGGATGGTTTGGGTAAAGTAGCTCCTCAAAATCATCGAAGATCAGCTCCGAAGGGGAGTCCTTGTAGGAATTTATCTCATCGAGCACAACATCCTTCTCCTTTGCCAGCTCCCTTTCGGGAAAAGTTGATCGAAACAGAATGTCGTAAGTAAGCTCAACGGCCCTATGGTAATCCTCCTTTAAAAAGGTTGAGTGAATAACCGTCTCTTCCTTGGTTGTGTATGCATTCAGCTCACCCCCCACATCCTCGAGCCTACTATTGATATGGTATGCTTTACGCCGTTTAGTCCCCTTAAACAGCACGTGCTCGATAAAATGTGCTAGCCCATGCTCATGCTCCATCTCGTCCCTTGTACCCGCGTTAACCATCATGCAGCAGTACGCCACAGGCGAATCTGTTCGTCCGTGAATTATCCTAATACCGTTCTGAAGCGTATAATTTTCGAATGTCATTCGGCAAAAAAATTTAATCTGCAAACGTAGTGAATTACAACGATATGCCAAAGCAATATCTTAACCCTATGCAACACTCTCCATTGCTTACATACTTTGCGAAGTTGTCGACTGCTTAGAATCAATCAAAATAACCTTTCGTAGTAAGGCTAATAAAACTGATAATCAACCGGGATACCAAAAACAAGGAATAATTTTACACATAATATTTGCTGATAAAATAAATTTGCATACTTTTGCAACCGCAAAACGCTGGTGCCATAGCTCAGTTGGTAGAGCAACGGACTGAAAATCCGTGTGTCCCCGGTTCGATTCCTGGTGGCACCACCCAAAACCTCAACCTAACCGGTTGGGGTTTTTTTGTCTTAAACCTACAGGCATTGAGATGCTTAGGCTATTAACAGGTAAACTATAGAAAAACCGAGCATCCGCTCGCAAAAACACGAATTATGCTTACCAACCTAAATAAACAGCACTTCAGAAAAAAGGAGATAACATGGCTAGCCGTATTCGCCATAATAATGATTCCACTTGGAACGTACCTATTTGGCACCAAGGAATCTCCATTCTACTACACGCTAAGCATGATAGGTAACCGTTTGGGGTACAGACTAAACTTCATAATATGGGGTATAGTAACCGGATTGCTACTTACCTTTTTTATCATCAGACTGTTTGTTTTAAAATCATTTCACAACCAAAGGGCACGAAGGCTTTTGGTTTGGTCGCTTGTATTCCTGCTCCTCACGGTGCTAATACCCACCCTCGAACATTTGCCGGTACTAAAAGTATTCCATGTACTAGTTGCCATAGGGTTTGCTGTATCGCTTACCCTGTCACTCTATCTATTTATAAAACATCTCTCCTATAACGATCAAAAGGCATATAGCTCATCGATGGTAATGTTTTACATTGTGGTGGGGGGATCACTTTTAATGCTCTTCGTATTTGGAATGAATGGTATTTTTGAGCTGTTCTTCTTCATCTCTCTTTCAATATTTCTTGGAATTTTAAACAGAAAACTTTTCAAAAAAAGAGATTAATGCAACCCATCAACGGCATAATTATTGACCCAAATGTTGTCGCATTATTTGAAAAACTTTGAAAATTGATTTTTTTAGTTTTTAATTTGATGAAGCATCCTCAAATAGCCCTAATTTGCCCAAAAGAAATTTTAACAATATGAAAACAGTAAAACTTATAGCCGCTTCACTTTCCTTTATAATCCTCACATCGTGCGGAGCACAACGGGTATCGGTTGGCAACTACGATGCCACTGACTGTAAACCCAAACGACACACCGAGGGAAAAGATATTGCCCTTTTCTGGGAAATGGTACCTCTTAGAACCACGGAGAAAATGGTTAACCTAACGGATTATGAAAAGGTAGTTAAAAGAGACTTTTTTGACACCGTTATTTTTTATGGTACTGCGGGCATTTTTTCGTTTAAGACAGTAAAAATCTATGTGAAAGACTGCACCGAGGAGCAGTAAATTACCCCTACAGTATTCAAACCCCTCCACAAAAGCATTGCTGAAATCAATCAGCTAAAGGACCACTATTTTTTTAGGGTTATTACTTTGCTTGTGCTCCAGACAACCAAAGTAAGATGTACTCAATATTTCTTCCCCTACTGCTTAACTATGTGTGCCAGGGTGTAAAGAGAATTGGAATAAAAATTTTAACTTTGCACCAATTTTCAGAAGGATATGAGCGAAAACAACATACTATCGAAACTAGAAGGGCTACGGCAAAAGTTTGAGGAGATTGGTCAGCAGATCACCGATCCTGCCGTGATGGCCGATATGAAGAAATACGTTAGCCTGAACAAGGAGTACCGTGACCTCGAACCCATTGTTGAGGCATACGACAAGTACAAAAACATCCTAAGCAATATTCAATCATCAAAATTACTGCTCAATACCGAAAAGGATGAGGAAATGCGTGAGATGGCCAAGATGGAGATTGAAAGCCTTGAGGAAGAGCAGGAACAGCTAGAAACAGCCATCAAACTACTGCTCGTACCTGCCGACCCGCAGGACAGTAAGAATGCGGTACTAGAGATTAGAGCTGGTACCGGTGGCGATGAGGCTAGCATTTTTGCTGGCGATTTGTACCGTATGTACACCAAGTTTATCGAACGTAAGGGCTGGAAGTACGAAGTATCTCATTTCTCCGAAGGCACGGTTGGGGGCTACAAAGAGGTGGTGCTCAACGTGAAGGGCAATGGGGTTTATGGGGTTCTGAAGTACGAGTCGGGGGTTCATCGTGTACAGCGCGTACCACAAACCGAAACTCAGGGCAGGGTTCACACATCAGCCGCAACGGTTGCAGTGCTTCCCGAAGCGGAGGAGTTTGATATTGATTTGAGAGTGGAAGACATTCGCAAGGACACGTTTTGCGCCTCGGGACCTGGAGGGCAAAGTGTTAACACAACCTACTCGGCCATTCGCCTAACGCACATCCCGTCGGGCATTGTGGTGCAATGCCAGGATCAGAAATCGCAGCTTAAGAACTACGATAAGGCTCTGGCAGAGCTAAGGACACGCCTTTACAACCTTGAGTACCAGAAGTATCTCGATGAAATTTCATCGAAGCGTAAGACCATGGTATCAACCGGCGACCGATCGGCCAAAATTAGAACATATAACTACCCCCAGGGTAGGGTCACCGATCACCGGATAAACCTTACCCTATACAACCTCTCCGCAATTATCGATGGCGAAATTGATGAGATTATAGAAAAGCTGCAGATGGCTGAAAATGCCGAACGGCTCAAGCTGAGTGAGGTATAGAGGTAGTAAAGCGCAAACTGTGCAACCCGTATTTTATACTCAAGTATAGGGAGCAAGTCATATCGAAGCAAGAATAAATCAGCGAATTAAATATGAATGCATCGCAACTATTTGAACAGATTAAGCTTAAAAAAAGTTTTCTGTGCGTTGGACTCGATACCGACCTAAACCGCATCCCTGAGTTCCTCCTATCAAAAGAAGACCCAATATTTGAGTTTAACAAGGCAATTGTTGATGCAACTGCTGAGTTTGCAGTGGCATATAAGCCTAATCTTGCTTTCTACGAATATTGCGGAGCAACCGGTTGGACAAGCCTTCAGAAAACCGTAAAGTATATCCGAACCAAGCATCCCAATATTTTTACCATTGCCGATGCCAAACGGGGCGATATCTCCAACACCTCACGGATGTACGCTCGCACGTTTTTCAACCATCTCGATTTTCACGCCATTACCCTGTCGCCCTACATGGGGCACGATACGGTTGAACCTTTCCTTACCTTTGAGGGAAAATGGGTTATACTCCTATCGCTAACGTCAAACAGCAGCTACGACGATTTTCAACTTATTGAGAATGCCAAAAGTGGCAAGCGCTTGTACCAAGAAGTGTTGAGTAAGTCGATGCTCTGGGGCAACGAGAACAATATGATGTACGTGGTGGGTGCCACACGGGCCGAAATGCTCAAAGAGATTAGAGCGATTGCACCCGACCACTTTCTGCTAGTTCCAGGAGTTGGCGAGCAGGGCGGAAGCCTTGCCGATGTGGCCAGATATGGAATGAACAAGCAATGCGGTTTGCTGGTGAACTCTGCACGAGGAATTCTTTACACTGACCAATCGATGCGTTTTGCCGGCGCAGCTCGGGCCAAAGCAATGCTTCTACAAAAAGAGATGGAAGGCCTACTAAAAGAGGCTGGGCTAATTTAGCAGCGAACTGCTAATTGAGCCAAAAACAATTTCATCACTTCACTATCACCTATGTTAAGTGCTAGCACTTAACCAGAAATTGACATTTTAGGCTAAGTGCCAAGCCTTTACATCTACCCAATCTTTGCTTCAGAAGTAAAAAAAATTGGGAGCGTAATTAATCTGTTGTTAATACAAACGAGGACAAAGAGCTGTGATTCACCCGATATGGGGTAGTGATTCCAAGCTTGTTAAGCATATCGAGAGCCAAATAAGAAGAAGTAGGGGAAGAAAGCTAAAGGGCTTCGTAATGTTAATGGAGACCCAAAGTTTGTTCGAATAAAGGATTAGTTTAGCTAGTGTTACAGAGCTCACTTCGGTGGGCTTTGTTGTTTTATGCCGGTTAACACAATTCATTCTAACTTTCCACCCATTGTTAGTATGCTGTGAGCTTTAACCAAACACGCCCATTAGTCCAGCATCATTGGATATTGGTTAATATCCATAATTTGTAATGTCGAGTTTAATACGCTAACAACATTCGAATTACAATTAGAAAAACTGGTCGATAAAAGCCTGCTCCAACATTCGCTCACTCCAAACAGGACAAATTCAGACCATAAACAAGCAATTGGTGTTAAACAAATTGCTATATTGCAATATAAATCGATTTAGGTATGTGTTGATGAATTGTATACACTGCCAAATCAATCCAACGGATAACCACTTAACGTAATAATTGTGAGAGCCAAAACACTTAAACCATTAGCACTTGCCATAATCGTTGGGCTAAGTAGCTGTATCGGTAAAATTGACACACAAAGAGTTAGCATTATCCCCCAACCAGTTAGTATTAAGGGAGCAACGGGCGAATTTACAATCAACCCAAATACCACAATTGCCTACAATGATGATAGTCTGGCGTGGTTGGCTAGCTATGCGTCCATTCTTTGGGAGCAATACCTTGGTTTTCCGCTTAATCAAGAGCTTCGACTTGGGTCACAAGGCTCCGAATTTATTAGCATAAATATCAACAGCAAAACAGATGAAGCTATTGGTGATGAGGGGTACACACTTGATATAAGAAAAGATAGAGTTACAATTAATGCAAACACAAGAGCTGGTGCTCTTTATGGAGTGCAGACACTCCACCAGCTGCTAAGCACCAACCCCAGCGGGAAAATCCCTTACCTCAGCATTACCGATTACCCACGATTTGCCTACCGCGGGATGCATCTCGATGTTGCGCGCCATTTTCATCCGGTGGATTTTATTTACGAAATGCTTGACCATATGGCCTTGCATAAGATCAACACGTTTCACTGGCACCTGATTGATGATCAGGGGTGGCGATTAGAAATAAAAAAATACCCCAAGCTAACCGAAATTGGCGCTTGGCGTGCGGACATAAGCGACCGGCACTGGAACGACCGTCCACTGGAGGCCGCTAAGGGCAAGCCCGCAACCTATGGCGGTTACTATACTCAGGATGAGGTTAAGGCAGTTGTGGCCTATGCTGCCGAGCGTAATATCACCATAATGCCCGAAATTGAGATGCCTGCCCACGTGATGTCGGCCTTGGCTGCATACCCTGAGCTATCATGCACTGGGACAAACCTAGGCGTTCCTCCTGGTGGTGTTTGGCCCATAACCCATATCTACTGCGCAGGCAACGATGATACATTTACTTTTATTGAGGAGGTTTTAACCGAGGTAATGGAGCTTTTCCCCTCAGAGTTTATACATGTTGGTGGCGATGAGGCCTTTAAATCGGAATGGGAGAAATGCCCTAAGTGCCAACAACGAATAAAAGATGAAGGCTTAAAAGATGAGAATGAATTGCAAAGCTACTTTATCAAAAGGGTTGAAAACTTTCTGAACGAGCACGATAGAACAATAGTTGGGTGGGACGAGATTTTGGAAGGAGGCCTAGCCCCCAACGCTGTGGTCATGTCGTGGCGAGGCGAAGAGGGGGGTATTCAGGCAGTCCGAATGGGCAACAGATCCATAATGACTCCTGTTAGCCATTGCTACTTCGACTACTACCAGGGCAACCCAGCCCTTGAACCACTTGCATTTGGCGGGCTCACAACCCTAAAAAAGGTGTATGGCTACGAACCAATACCCGCTGAACTTTCCCCCAACGAGGGTAAGCTAATCCTTGGAGCTCAGGCCAATTTGTGGAGCGAGTATTTGCCTACCCAACAACAGGTAGAATATATGGCCTTCCCACGTCTTGCAGCGCTGGCCGAGGTGCTTTGGTCGCCAAAAGAAAGCAGAAGTTGGACTAGCTTTTCCCATCGGATGAAACATCAGTACAATAGGTACAAAAAGCTTGGCATTAACTACTCGCTCAGCGCTTTTCAGGTTAATGTAAACCCCAAGCTTGATACGATTAACCGAACCCTTACCATTGAACTCTCTACCGATATTGTAGACCCACTGATTAGATACACCCTTGACGGAACCGACCCAAATCAACTTTCGGAAGTATACAAAAAACCCATAACTATAAATAGGTCCGCCACGCTAAAGTCGGCTGTGTATGCAGATGGCGAAATGGTTGGAAAAGTACACACAAACCACTATAACCTGCATAAAGCCTTTGCCAAAAGCGTTGAACAAAAATATCCCAATAGCCCACGCTACGATGGCAGCGGAAGGCATTCGCTGGTAAACGGTATTATGGGAAGTAATAGCTTCTCCGATGGGAATTGGCAAGGATTTATGGGCAATGATATGGTGGCAACCATCGACCTTGGCGAGCCACAAAGCTTAGAGAGAATTACGGTTGATGCGCTGCAAGATATAGCCGCATGGATTTTCCTACCCACCAAGGCAGTATTTGAAGTATCAAAGGATGGGAAGCACTTTGAACGTGTTCAGGAGATTGAAAATAATATCTTGCCCTACCAAGGAGGAAAAATTACCAAAATTTTTGAAGCCAAAGCAGCATTAGAAGACATCCAGAAGATAAGAGTAACTCTAAAAAACTTGGGACAATGCCCCAAAGGCCATTCTGGAGAGGGAAAACCAGCCTTTTTGTTTGTTAGCGAAATAGTAGTGGAATAGAACCATCCCATGAACAAAAAAATCTCCTTAGCCGATATTGCCAACACTCTTGGTGTTTCCAAAACCCTTGTGTCGCTTGTAATAAATGGCAAAGGCAACGATCACGGCATAAGTCCAGAAACTCAAAAACGGGTACTAAAAAAAATTGAGGAGCTACACTATAGCCCCAACGTGCTGGCACGCGGATTCCGCACAGGCAAAACCAACACCATTGGGCTTATCGTTTCCGATATCGCTAACCGTTTCTACTCGCGCATTGCTCGTAGAGTTGAGGATTACGCTTGGGATAAGGGCTACAGCGTGGTAATTTGCAGCACCGACGAGAACGTGGAGAAGGAAAAACAGCAAATTAAGATGCTACGGGAGCGCAAAGTCGATGGGCTAATCATATCGTCATCGCAGGAAAACTTCGAGGGCATAGGTAAATTGCTAAATGATATACCCCATGTATTTATCGATAGAACATTTAATAACATTGAATCGCCACAGGTTTATGTTGATAATTACAAGGGTGCTCAACTTGCAGCAAATCATCTTGTATCACAAGGAATTAAAAAGATTGCCATGCTATCTATCACCCCCGAATACATCTCAACCATAAGGGAGCGATCCGAAGCATTCGTATCATCGCTAGCAGAGTCAGGCATCACAATACCTACCCAGTGGGATATCCACATACCATTTAAAAATATGGAGAGTGCAGTGGAAGATAAACTACAATTTCTGAAAGAATCCAACAATCTGCCCGAGGCCATATTTACCCTAAACAATAATCTTACCTCGTACTGTCTTATGGCGCTCCGAAAACTGTCACTAAGCACCCCTCATGATATTGCTTTAATTGGCTTTGACGATATGCTGTACTTTAGCTTTACGCAACCCTCGGTTAGCGCCATTGCGCAACCCATTGAGCAGATTGGAGAGAAAGCATTCGACCTGCTGTTGCGGCAACTCAGCGGGGAGGAAATTACAACCAAAGAACGCTTGGTAAAACTACCGGTAGAACTAATTATCAGAGATTCATCAACTAAAAAATCATAACGCTATGTCACGTAGTAAAACCTTTCCAATTTTCCTCGCATTCCTAGCCATGGGCTTTGGCGATGTGGTAGGGCCACTGGTATCGCTGGTTAAGGACTCATTTGAGGTATCAAACTTTGTAGCCTCGCTAATGACCACCAGCGGATTCATAATGTTTGGTATTCTCTCGATTCCCATGGGGGTTTATCAGGATAAGAAGGGGAAAAAGTTTATCCTATCACTGGGGCTAACCATTGCGCTAGTTGGGCTGGTAATTCCAATCCTTTTCGGGATGTATGGTCCCAAAGCTATTGTAGAGGCGGGTTCGTTCACCAAGCTGTACGCGCTGTTCGTCTCCATCTTCCTTTTGGGTGCGGGTGCCACTACCCTCCAGGTTGCGGGCAATCCCATTATGCGCGATGTTTCGGCCGATGGACAATACTCAAGCAACCTATCGCTGGGGCAGTCCATTAAGGCCATTGGCTCGTCACTTGGCTTTCTAGTGCCACCAGCCGTTGCGGTTTGGTTTGGTCTCGACTGGACCATCCTGTTCCCAATGTTCGCCATTATTATTCTAATCACCTTACTTTGGGTTAACACACTAAAAATTGACGAGAAAAAAAGTGGCCATACCGAACCAGCAACATTTTCATCGAGTATAAAGCTACTGGGCAACCCATTCGTTCTTCTTATGGTGCTGGGAATTTTCCTTTATGTGGGCGCCGAGGTTTCGATGAGCGCACAAATCCCAATACTTATGGACAAGGTTTACGGCATTAGCGATTTTGGCCTTTGGCTGGCATGGGGATTATTCTTCCTGCCCATTTTCCTTGGTCGTCTTGCGGGTGCATTTATCCTGAAGAAGCTGAAGGCGGGCAAGTTTTTGGTATACAGCGTAATCCTATCGGCACTGGGAATGCTACTGCTATTCTTCGGAAGCCAGTACTTTGCATACTCAGGCATTGTGATGATTGGCCTGGGCTTCTCCAATATCTTCCCGCTTATCTTCTCAATTACGGTTGATGCTATGCCCGAACGGGCAAACGAACTCTCGGGCCTTATGGTAACTGCCATTGTGGGAGGTGCTCTTATACCACCCATCACGGGTGCCGTGGCCGATATTAGCGTACAGATGGGATTCTTAGTTCCAGCTGCGTGCATATTCTATATTCTAATTGTAGCATTAAAATCTGCAAAAAAATAGGTTGATAAAATGGAACTCAACAAACGAAAAGAGGTAGTAATGACCCTGGATGCAGGGGGAACAAACTTTGTTTTTTCGGCCATCAAAGGAGGTAAGGAGATTGTTAATCCCATTGCCTACCCCGCAAACGGTCACGACCTAAACCTTTGCTTAAGCAGCATTGTGAACGGGTTTAAGGAGGTTAGGGCGATGCTCAAGGAGGAACCCTGCGCAATTAGTTTCGCCTTCCCTGGCCCAGCCGACTACCCCAACGGGGTTATTGGCGATTTGGGAAACCTACCGGCTTTCAGGGGAGGAATTGCCCTTGGCCCAATGCTCGAGGGCGTGTTTGAAATCCCTGTCTTTATAAATAACGATGGCGATCTGTTTGCCTATGGCGAGGCCATTGCCGGAATGCTACCCGAGATAAATAATGAGCTGGAAAGCCATAATGTCCCTAAAAGGTATAAAAATCTGCTGGGCATTACGTTGGGAACAGGATTGGGAGCGGGTATTGTACATAACGGTGAGCTGTACCTAGGCGACAATTCGGCTGGTGCCGAGATATGGGTAACCCGCAATACCCTTGAACCAAGCGTTTTTGCCGAGGAGAGCATCAGCATTAGGGCTGTTCAGAGGGTGTATTCAGAAATAACTGGCAACGTTGAGGATAAAAAGCTAACCCCCAAACAAATCTTCGACATTGCCCTTGGCTACCAAAAAGGTGATGCTTTGGCCGCCAGCGCAAGCTTCGAGAGGCTAGGCAAAACCCTTGGCGATGTGCTGGCCAGCGCCATCACACTGCTCGATTGCAACGTGGTAATTGGCGGAGGTCTTTCAAATGCCTATCCCCTGTTTGCCCCATGGATGATGGCGCAGCTCAACGGGAAAATATCTACCTACAATGGACAGAACATCAACAGGCTTGAGGTGAAAGCCTTTAACCTGGAGAGCTATGAGGATAGCCTTGCATTTTACCAAAACAACCCAAAGATGGTAAAAGTTCCCAATGTTAACATGGAGGTTCCCTACTGCTGGCAAAAAAACGTGGCCATTGGTCGCACCCGACTAGGGACTAGCCAAGCCGTTGCCATTGGGGCGTACGCTTTTGCTCTTAGGAATATTGGTAACTCATAATCTACTTATACAAACGTATCGAAACCTATGATTAAACACTTAGCCATCATACTGCTTGTCGGCCTTTCTGCTTCAGCAGTTGCGCAGCAATCGGAGAAGGAACCAATCCATTGGGTAAACCCATTTATTGGCACTCATCGAATGGGGCACACCTTTCCGGGTGCAACAGTTCCCTTTGGCTCAGTGCAGCTAAGCCCCGATACCGACACCATTTCTTACGCCGTAGATGGAAAGTACAACCCCAAGGTTTACGATTACTGCGCTGGTTACCAGTACGACGATAGCACCATTGTTGGCTTTAGCCATACCCATTTTAGCGGCACCGGCCACTCCGACCTGGGCGATATTCTGGTAATGCCTACCACAGGAAAACTTAGGCTCAACCCAGGGACTTCATCAAATCCCAACTCAGGCTATCGCTCGCGTTTTAGTCACAATAACGAGTCGGCGCAGCCAAACTACTATCAGGTTCACCTTAGTGATTACGGTATAAACGCCGAGCTAACCACCACAACCCACGTGGGAATGCATCGATACACGTTTCCAAAGTCGGCTGATGCACATATAATTGTTGATTTAGCCCACGGTATTTACAATTACCCCGGTAAAAACGTGTGGACATTCGTCCGCGCCGAGAACGACACTTTGATTACAGGTTACCGGCAAACCCACGGCTGGGCACGCACCCGCACGGTGTATTTCGCCATAGCGTTTTCAAAACCTTTCAAATCCTATGGATTAGTCAACAGTGAGGAGTTGATTTACCGAGGATTCTGGAGACGATTTGACCAGAACAGCAATTTCCCCGAAAATGCTGGGCGTGAAATAAAGTGTCATTTCGATTTTGAAACCAGTAATAACGAGCAGATCCTAATGAAGGTGGCCATATCGCCTGTAAGCACCAACGGAGCATTGAAAAACCTTGCTGCAGAAACGCCGCACTGGGATTTCGACCGTGTGGTAAAGGAGGGGCAAGCATTGTGGAATAAAGAGCTTGCAAAGGTTGAGGTTGAAACCCTAACCGATGACGATAAAATCAACTTCTACACCTCGCTATACCACTCTTTCCTTGGGCCAACCGTTTATATGGATGTTGATGGCCATTACAAGGGGCTCGACCAGAATATTCACACCGCCGAGGGATTCACCAACTACACCACCTTTTCGCTTTGGGATACCTACAGGGCACTACATCCACTTTTTAACATAATTCAGCCCCAGCGCAATGTGGATATGATAAAATCGATGCTGGCGCACTACTCGCAAAGCGTACATAAAATGTTGCCCGTGTGGAGTCACTACGCCAACGAGAACTGGTGCATGATTGGCTACCACTCGGTTTCGCTCCTTGCCGATGCCATTGTGAAGGGCAATGCCAGTTTCGATACACAGCTTGCCCTCGATGCTGCCGTGCAAACCGCCAGCAATGGGTGGTACGATGGGTTAGACCATTACATAAAGCTCGGTTATGTTCCCGAGGATATCTCCAATAATTCGGTATCGAAAACTCTAGAGTTTGCATACGACGACTGGGCCATAGCCCAGATGGCCAAAAAGTTAAACAACGATAATATCTACAAAGAATTTATGCAACGTGCCCAGAACTACCGAAATGTTTTTGATAGTTCCATAGGCTTTATGCGCCCACGCCTATTGGATGGTGGATTAAAGGAGGATTTTGATGTGCTCGATACCCACGGACAGGGTTTCATTGAGGGCAATGCATGGAACTACTCGCTTTATGTACCTCACGATGTGGAGGGGCTAATGGAACTGCTGGGCGGTCAAAGAGAGCTGGAGGTATACCTCGACTCGGTTTTTAACATGCACCTACCCGATAAGTATTTCGAGAATACAGAGGACATTACCCGTGAAGGAATAATGGGGAACTACGTGCACGGCAACGAGCCATCGCATCATATTCCATATCTATACAATTGGACTGCAAACCCTTGGAAAACACAGGAAACGGTTAGAATGATTATCGATACTAAGTACAAACCAACCCCCGATGGCCTTAGCGGCAACGATGACCTGGGGCAAATGAGTGCTTGGTACATTTTCAGCGCATTGGGCTTTTACCCTGTTGCACCTGGATCCGAGTTCTACGAGTTGGGTAGCCCACTGGTGAAATCAGCAACTATAAAACTTGAAAATGGTAAAACCTTTAAAATTAGAGTCGCAAATCAATCTAAGAGTAATGTTTATGTGCAAAAGGTTACACTAAACGGAAAGGATATAATCAACAACAAGATTAGCCATTTCGATATTTTGACTGGTGGCGAGCTAGTGTTCTACATGGGTGCCCGCTCGCGATGGAGTATTAAGCATTACTAAAATTATAATAGGGCTATGAAATATTGCTTAACTATAATTTCTTTTTTTTCCGTAGCAACACTCCTGTTTTTCTCTTGCAAACAAGAACCCAGAAAGGAACTAGTTGAAAAGATAGAAATAAATACCAGCTGGATTTTTCGCGATAAGGGCGAACCCGATTGGTATCCGGCCAACGTACCGGGAACTGTTCACACCGACTTATGGAACAATGGTGTTATCGAAGACCCATTCTTTGGCTGTAACGAGGAGAAGCTTCAATGGATTGGCGAGCGCGATTGGATATACAAAACTCAATTTGCCATCGACTCCAACCTACTTGCGAACAAAAATATCAACCTTGTTTTTGAGGGATTAGACACCTACGCCAATGTAATGCTCAATGGCCAAACCATACTGCAGGTCAACAATATGCACCGCAAGTGGGAGTTTGATTGTAAAGAACTTCTCAAGGTTGGAAACAACCTTTTGGAGGTGCATTTCCAATCGGCATTAAACAAATTTTTTGAGGATTCGCTAGCTCTAGGCTATCCCCTACCCGGCGGCAGGTGGAACTTTGCCCGCAAGGCGGCATACCATTTTGGCTGGGACTGGGGCCCACGATTCATCACCGCAGGAATTCATAAGCCAGTTTACCTTGAGGTCTGGAACACCCATCGCCCAACCGATTTCCATATCTACACCAAGGACATTAATGACCAAGCGGCAACAATCAACTTAACCTACTGGGTAGAATCATCAATCGACGAAAATGCCACAATCCGAATAATCGAAACCAAAACCAATCAGGCAATCACCAATCAGGCAATCAGTCTCCAATCAATCAATCATAGCTACAGCATCGAATTTAAAATCAACAACCCAAAACTCTGGTGGAGCAATGGCCTGGGCGAGCCTCATATTTACGATTTACGCATTGAGCTAATCACCGAATCGGGTTATATCCATACAAAAGAAATCCCCTTTGGTGTAAGATCGCTCAGAACCGTACTTGAGGATGATGAGCACGGCCAAGCGCTTTACGTTGAGTTAAACGGTCATAAGGTGTATATGAAGGGTGCCAACTACATCCCACAGCACTCGTTTGTTACCGAGGTCACCCACCAAAATTATATTGATATTGTTGATTTAGCCGTTGAGTCGAATATGAATATGCTGCGCGTTTGGGGTGGCGGGGTTTACGAGGATGATATCTTTTACGAAATCTGCAACCGCAATGGCATTCTTATTTGGCAAGATTTTATGTTTGCCTGCGCAATGTATCCAGGCAACGACAATTACGTTACGAATGTTAAGCAGGAGGCCGCACAACAGGTAAAAAGATTGCGCAACCACTCCAACATAGCCCTATGGTGCGGCAACAACGAGGTTGATGAGGGATGGCATAACTGGGGCTGGCAAAAGGCTCACAATATCTCGAAAAAGGATTCGACATCCATTTGGGAGGGTTATAAAAAGGTGTTCCATAAGGTGCTACCCGATGTGGTTAAGGAGCACGACCCGCAACGATTCTACCTATCCACCTCGCCGCTTTACGGCTGGGGCAGGGCAAAGAGTTTAACCCACGGCAGCTCGCACTACTGGGGTGTTTGGTGGGGAGTACAGCCGGTTGAAACATACATTGAGAAAGTTCCACGCTTTGCCAGCGAGTTTGGGCTGCAAGCAATGCCCTCCCTATCGACCATTCGCGCATTCCAACCCGAGGATGAGGACTACCTATTCTCCCCATCGCTACAATGCCACCAGAAACATGCTACGGGTTATCAAACCATCGATTCGTACCTTAAAATGGAGGGGCTATCCGCCGAAACGCTTGATGAATTCATCTACCTAAGTCAGCTGGTGCAAGCCAAGGGAATTGGTCTAGCCATTGAGGCTCAGCGCAGGGCAATGCCCTACTGTATGGGCACGCTGTACTGGCAACTTAACGATTGCTGGCCCGTTACCAGCTGGAGTGCCACCGATGTGTTTGGCAATTGGAAGGCTTTACAGTACAAGGTTCGAGAACTTTATGCAGATATACTGGTTTCGGCAATTGATTACCAGAATCAATTTGAGGTTCACCTAATCTCCGATAAACTGGAAGATACTGAAGGAATAGTGGAAATTATTGTAATTGATTTTGATGGCAACAGAAAAACCCTATTCACCGATGAGATTACCGCCAAAGCCAATACATCATTACCCATAATTTCAGAAAAATCAGATTCGTTTTTTGCTAATATCGACAAGGAAAGGGGAATGCTGGAGGCCAAATTTACAGATAGTCAGGGCAAGCAGTACATAAACCGCAAGTTTCTAGTCCCACTTGGGATGCTTGAGCTACCAACAGCAACTGTCGAAATAAGAATTGAGGAAGTAAAAGGTGGTTTCAACATTAGATTAACCTCCAATGCATTTGCAGCCCACGTTCAGCTATACCTAACCCATAGCCACGCAAAATTTAGCGATAACTTTATGCATATACTGCCCAATGAGGACGTAACAGTATTTTGCAAAACCGATTTGCCAATTGAAAATTTAAGGAGCAACTTAGAATTATGCATTTGTAATAATCCACAGATTTACACAAATTAACGCAAATAATACATTTGCAAAACCGATTTGTCCATTGATAGATTTAAGGAGCAACTTAGAATTATGCATTTGTAATAATCCACAGATTTACACAAATTAACGCAAATAATACATTTGTGGATATTTGTGAAAATTTGTGGATAAAACCAATTAATATGAACAAAACAAACCTCTTAGCAATTGGTCTGGCGCTACTAGCCACAGCCTGCACAACCGTAACCAAGGTTGAGTACCCTGCCAATTTTGTAAATCCCTTTATCGGTACCGATGCACACGGGCACACCTACCCCGGTGCTTCTATGCCATTTGGAATGGTACAACTTAGTCCCGATACCCGCCTTGGCGGCTGGGATGGCGCATCGGGCTACCACTACACCGACTCGGTAATCTACGGTTTTACCCATACCGCCCTTAACGGAACCGGCGTAGGCGACTATGGCGATATCCTGCTAATGCCTGTTGTTGGTAAGCCAACAATAGAAAATAGCGAGTATATATCGCCCTTTCAAAAGAAAAATGAAACGGCCAAAGCTGGCTACTACAGCGTTTTCCTCGATAAGCCCGAAGTTCTGGCCGAACTCACCACCACAACACGTGTGGGTTACCATCGTTACACCTTTCCTGAATCATCCGAAGCAAATATTATTATCGACCTAGAGCATAGGGATCGTGTAACCGACTCGTGGATAGAGATTATTAGCGATACCCAGATACGCGGAATGCGCCGCTCAACCAACTGGGCCAACGATATGGTTTGGTACTTCCATATGGAGTTTTCCAAGCCGTTCGTGCGCAATGGCATTGCAAAGGATGATAGTTTTATTGATGGCAATAAAGCACAAGGCACAAACATAAAGGCTTTCGTTGGATTTGAAACCTCAAAGGATGAAGCCATTGAGGTAAAGGTTGCCCTTTCGGCTGTGGATGCCGATGGTGCTTACAAAAATCTAAAAGCCGAATTGCCCGGTTGGGGTTTCGATGAAGTGAAGCAGGAAGCCTACGATGCTTGGAATAAGGAGCTAAGCAAAATAGTTGTTTCGGGTAGCTCCGACGAGCAAAAAACAGTTTTCTACACCGCCCTGTACCACGCATTTCTGCAACCCAATACATTTATGGATGTGGATAACAGGTATCGTGGAATGGACAAGCAAATCCACACCGCCGAGGGTTTTACCAACTACACCGTTTTCTCGCTTTGGGACACCTACCGCACGTGGCATCCGCTAATGACCATTATTGAGCAGGATCGCACCACCGATTTTATCAATGTAATGCTCGACATGTACCAGAAGGGTGGCCTGCTACCCATTTGGGAACTGGCTGCCAACGAAACCTACTGTATGATTGGCAACCACGCCATTTCGGTAATTGCCGATGCCTACACCAAGGGTATTAATGGGTTTGATGCCAACAAAGCGCTACAGGCAATGATTCATAGCGCAACACGTGAGCACTTTGGATTGGGAGCATACCAAAAGTACGGCCATATCCCCGGCGATAAGGAACACGAGTCCATATCGAAAACCCTTGAGTATGCATACAACGACTGGTGCATTGCCCTTATGGCAAAACAGATGGGCAAGGACGATATTTACCGCGAGTATATTCACAGGGCACAGTTCTACAAAAATATCTTCGACCCCACAATCGGATTTATGCGCCCACGCCTTAATGGCGGTTGGCTCAAACCATTCAATCCCACCACGGTGGATTGGCACTTTACCGAGGCCAACTCATGGCAGTACAGCTTTTACGTTCCGCAGGATATTACCGGGCTGTACAAGCTACACGGTGGCAAAGAAAACCTTGCCGCTAAGCTCGATGAGATGTTCGAAACCGATAGCAAAATCACCGGAAAAGATCAAAAGGATATCTCTGGATTAATTGGGCAGTACGCCCACGGCAACGAGCCCAGCCACCATATGGCCTACCTGTACAACTACCTTAATCAACCATGGAAAACGCAGCAGCGTGTGCGCCAAATTATGGATGAGCTTTACACCCATAAGCCCGATGGGCTTAGTGGTAATGAGGACTGCGGACAGATGTCGGCGTGGCTAATCATGAGCGCAATGGGTTTCTACCCTGTAAGTCCGGGGCAACCCAACTATGCAATTGGCACCCCATGGTTTCCAGAGATGGAGATTCATCTTGAGAATGGCAACACGTTTAAAATTACGGCCAGTAACGTTTCCAAAAAGAATTTCTACATCCAATCGGCAATGCTAAATGGTGAGGAGTACAACAAATCGTACATTTCGCACAGTGATATTATGAACGGAGGGCAACTGCACTTTACGATGGGAAGCAGTCCCAATACAAGTTGGGGTACGAATGATAAGGATATTCCCGAAACCACCATTACCGACGAATTGCTTTTACCCGTACCCTTTATTCAGTCGGAGGAGCGTCGCATCCGCGATACAATGCAGGTTACCATTGGCACCATTATTCCCGATTGTGATATTTACTACACCCTCGATGGCACAACGCCCACAAAAAAATCGAACAAATACACAGAGCCGCTTATCCTAACAGGCACCACAACCCTAAAAGCCGTAACCTATAAAGAGGATATTGGCTACAGTTTCCCAGTGCAAGCCGACTTTGTGAAGATTGATATTAATCGGAGCATCGAGATTAAATCGAAATGGAGCCCCAGCTACCACGCCGGAGGCCCCGAAGCCCTGATTGATGGTGTGCGAGGCGCATCGAACTGGCGCTTGGGCGGCTGGATGGGATATCAAGGAACTGATTTTGAGGCCGTGGTAGATCTAGGCAAAGTGCAACCCATTAATTACATAGCTGCAGGATTCGTTCAGGATATCCGCTCATGGATTTGGATGCCCAAGGATGTTACCTTTTATGTTTCCAACGATGGGGAGAACTTTACGCAAGCATCAAATATCAAAAATAAAGTACCATTCGATGATTACGAAATTCAGCAGCAGGATTTGGGTAAAAAGGTAAATACCAAGGGACGATACGTTAAGATTAAAGCCACGAATTTTGGGCAAATACCCAAATGGCACCTTGGCGCTGGTGGCAATGCTTTTATTTTTATTGATGAAATAATAGTTAACTAAATATGACTATCCGCGAATATGCCTAAAGTGATGATAAACGTATGATACAACAAAATAAAAATGAATTTGACATTGAGAGCCTGCCTTTGCCCTGCCTTTGCCCTGCCTTTGCCGGCAGGCAGGCGGCAGGCAGGCCATAGCCGTCAAGCTAAGGACACAAAACAAATAAATAAAAACAATTCTATTGATTGGTTTATACAGAATATTAATACTATAGCCCTCGTAGAGGGCATATAGCGATTGAAGAGATTAATACAAAAATGATTTTAAGCGCTTCGTAGATGCGCTATAAGGGATCCTAATATCTATTGCACGCCCTACGGCCTGCCTGCCTTCGGCAGTAAGGCAGGGGTGCTTTAGGTTTTGCTATTTAAACCCAATCGCTATCAACCCCTGTCTGCCAGCCAGGCAGGCT